>TARA_B110000027_G_scaffold54229_1_pt1 | contig 15101 bp, 12 predicted proteins | sample TARA_B110000027 | Tara Oceans TARA_B110000027 (sample SAMEA4397101) | marine metagenome | biome: Polar Biome; feature: [SRF] surface water layer (ENVO:00010504); material: water (ENVO:00002006), including particulate matter (ENVO:01000060) such as... | depth 5 m
TTAAACCTGCTTGACTCGGCCGGTTATAATAAGGAGTGACGGATAGAATGCCATCAATAGGATACTTATTGATAAGGCTGATTTCTTTTAGTAATTGGGCTGTGTCGTTACCTCCTAAGCCGAATAGGATGGGTTGATTTGGAGCTTTTCCTTTAGTGAATTCAAGAATTTCAATTTTCTCATTCCAGCTCAAAGTAGCACTTTCACCTGTCGTACCCATAATGGCCAGGTAATTTATTTCAGGAAGATCTACGAATTTAATGATACGTTCAAGGGAACTGTAATCAATTCTTTTATCTGATAAGAAGGGTGTGACAAGCGCTACACCAGTACCTACAAACAGTTCATTCATTTCAACTTTCTATTAATTTTATGTAGCGCAAAAAAACTTCGTGCTCATTTTCAAATAAGGGTTCAATTTGCAAAGTTAATAATTCATTCTCAGGTATGGACTTATATCCAATATAACAATTGGCCTTACAATGAATCGCCACATGATTGAGTAAATAATTATTACTTCGGTCTATCAATATCACATAATCACATTTCTTATTAAAAAATTGTTGAATCCATGAAGTTTTCGGTTTTCCAAAAAATGAAAAATCATTTTTTCTAATGATGGTCGGCATGCTTTGTTTTGGAGGCTCGTCCGCTAAAGTGACACCGATGGATTGAACACTTTTACCTAATGCCTTGAAAGAATGAATCAAAGCTTCTAGTTCACAAGTCTTTTTTTCATCTAAATTTATGATGATAACAATTTTTTTTATTTTTTTGAATCCTTTAACCTGAATTATTTTTTTTTTAATTCGCCGTCTAAATAGCCATTCAATAATTAGTTTTTGGATCATCATTCTTCAATTAAGTATAAGAATTCCGTTTCTGTAAGTATGGGTACGCCCAAATTCAACGCCTTTTCTTTTTTTGCAGGTCCCATATTATCACCCGCTACCAGATAGTCAGTTTTAGATGAAATACTACTGGTTATTTTGCCTTTGTGTTGTTTGATCATAGCCTTAATGGATACTCTATCATACTTTAAAAACACGCCCGAAACAACTAGGGTTAACCCTGAAAGTTTATTCCCATAATTTTCACCTGACGGTTGATCAAGGGTTAATTTTATCCCTGAGGCTTGCAAACGAGCGATCATCTCAAGATTACCTTCTTGTGAGAAAAAATCTTTTACACTTTTAGCAATGGTCTCCCCAATTTCATCAACAGAGATAAGTTCCTCAAATGAGGCATCTTTGATCAGATCAAGCGTATAAAAATGTTGTGCCAGTTTTTCTGCCACGGTTTTGCCGACATACCTGATGCCTAAGCCAAAAAGAACCAATTCAAAGCTGACTCCTTTGGATTGTTCAATAGCAGAAATGATGTTTTCGGCAGATTTTTTTTGCAGGGATCTTGTTTTATTTTCTTCTGTTGTTTCAAATATCAGGCCGTTTAATTGATTGAACGTTAGATGATACAGATCAGAGACATCTTTCACCAACTTTTTTTGAATAAGTCCCTGAACGGTTTTAATTCCCAAAGAATCAATATTAAGTGCATTTCTTGAAATAAAGTGGGCAATTCTACCGAGTACCTGGGGAGGACAACCTCTTTCGTTAGGACAATAGTGATTGGCTTCTCCATCTATCCGAACGAGGGTTGTTTTACATTCAGGGCATTCATCAATATACTTAATGGGAAGCGCAGCAGCTCTTCTTTCTTCTATGTATACGTGGGTTACTTTAGGAATGATCTCTCCGCCCTTTTCAAGTGCCACTAAGTCATTTTCATGTAAATTCAACCTAACAATTTCATTGGCATTGTGAAGGCTGGCTCTTTTCACGATCGTACCGGCTAAAGAGATGGGCTCAAGATTGGCTACAGGAGTTATGGCACCTGTTCTTCCTACTTGATAAGAAATTTCCTTTAAGCGAGTTTGAACGCTTTCGGATTCAAATTTAAAGGCAATAGCCCATCTGGGAAATTTTGAGGTAAATCCAAGCTCATCTTGACTTCGAAGGTCATTTACTTTAATAACGACCCCATCGGTTTCCAAAGGCAAATTAAATCTGTTTTTAGACCAGGTTTCGATATACATCATGACGGCTTCAATATTACTGCACTTGCTGTAGGTATTTGAGATATTAAAGCCCCAGTTTTCCATCAAATTTAAAGACTCATAATGGGAATTACTGATATTTGAGTCAGAGAGTAAACCATATATATAACAGTCCATGTTCCGCTGAGCTACTACTGCAGAATCTTGCATCTTCATAGTTCCTGAAGCTGCATTTCTTGGGTTTGCTAAGAGGGGCTCTTTATTTTCCAGTCGCTTTTTGTTAATCTCGTCAAAGGATTTTAGGGGTAGGAAAATCTCTCCTCGGACTTCGAATTTATGGGGCCAATTTTGTCCAAAAAGGGCTAAAGGTATGGATTTAATAGTTTTTACGTTGGCAGTAATATCATCACCTTTAACACCATCACCACGGGTTACTGCCCTCAGTAACCTCCCTTGTTCATAAGTAATACTGATGGCCAATCCATCAAATTTAAGCTCGCAAACGTATTCAAAATCATTCGAATCTAATATCTTTCTGACGCGTTCATCAAAATCTATTAAGTCCTGTTTTGAATAAGTATTTGATAGCGAAAGCATTGGAAACTGATGGATAACTGTTTCAAATTTCTTACTAACAAAGCCCCCAACTCGTAGGGTTGGGGAATCGGGTTGAATGAACGATGGATGATCATGTTCTAATTTTTCCAATTCCTTTAACTTAAAATCAAAGGCTTGGTCTGAAATTTCATTTAAATCTTTCTTATAATACAGATAATTAAGATAGTTTAATTCCTTGGTGAGTTGAATTATTTTTTCTAATATGGGATTCATCTCTTAAAACAAGTTGCTTAGTTTTTTAATGGCAATTTATCTAATCTAATACGGTTATCAATAAAAAAAACGAGGGTTTGTTAATTTTGAATAATTAAAATTTTTATGGCTTGTGCAGTAGTTCATTAAATAACCGAGCGTAGATTTGGGGAATGAAAAGATCGAGTGGAATCACTAATACGTCAGGCTCATTCCATATAAAATAAAAAATCATTGAATCTAAAAACTCGAATAGAAGATATTGCCATATTCCAAACCATAAGAGATTTGGCAGGGGTACACAATATAGAAACGTATGTGATTGGTGGTTTTGTTCGGGACTTAATTATTGATCGTGCCAGTAAGCAAGACATTGACATTGTATGTTTAGGTAGCGGAATCCATCTGGCACAAATATTAAAAAAACACCTTGGGGACAGTGCGTCTTTGGCTGTTTATAAGCAGTTTGGAACGGCATGTGTAAAACATCAAAAATTAGAAATAGAATTCGTAGGGGCTCGAAAGGAATCTTATAGGTCTGAATCTAGAAAGCCTATTGTGGAAGAGGGAACTTTAGAAGAAGATCAAAATCGGCGTGATTTCACAATCAATGCCTTAGCCATAAGTCTCAATGAAAAAGATTTTGGTGACCTCACAGATCCTTTTGGTGGGTTAATAGATGCAAAGAAGAAAATCATAAAAACCCCATTAAATCCAGAAGAAACGTTTTCAGATGATCCCCTGAGAATGCTGCGTGCCATTCGATTTGCATCCCAATTAAATTTTGACATCGAACCGGATACTTTTTTAGCCATTCAAAAAATGAACTCAAGAATAAGTATCATCTCCCAAGAGCGTATAACTACTGAATTGAATAAAATCATTCTATCTGAAAAGCCTTCTTACGGCTTCAATTTATTGTTCCAGTCGGGCCTTTTAAAAATTATTTTTCCGGAGTTGCAAAAATTACATGGCGTTCAAATTAAAGAAGGTAAATCACACAAAGACAACTTTTTTCATACTTTGCAAGTGTTGGATAATATTTCAAAGGTCACTGATGATTTATGGTTGAGATGGGCTGCTATTTTACATGATATAGCTAAGCCTGCAACCCAACGATTCAATAAAAAGGTAGGATGGACCTTTCATGGACATGAAGACAAAGGAGCTCAATGGGTTCCTGGCATTTTTAAAAAAATGAAACTTCCTTTAAACCAGCACATGAAATTTGTACAAAAATTGGTCCGACTCCACCTCAGACCGATTGCATTGATAAGTAAAAATGTCACCGATGCGGCAATTCGACGCTTGATGTATGAAGCGGGAGATGAGATTGATGACTTGCTCATGTTGTGTAAAGCTGATATTACCTCCAAAAATAACAGTAGAGTTCAACAATATTTAATGAATTTTAAAAATGTAGAAGATAAAATTCAAAAAGTAGAATCAAAAGACTCTCTTCGTAACTTTAAAAATCCGATCACAGGTGAAAAAATCATGGAAATATTTGATTTGGAGCCCTCTAGAATAGTGGGGGAGTTGAAAGAGATGGTTAAGGAAGCCATCATTGAAAATAAAATACCCAATCAATATGATGCCGCATTAGAATATATAAAAAAGGAAGGTAAAGGACAGGGACTTGTCTTTAAAGAGAAGTAATTCTTATCTTTACACAAAACATAAGTTTAGAGAATGAAAAAAATCATTATTGCGATATTAATACTGGGTTCTTTACCCTGTTTAACATTTGCACAAGATAACATTGAGCGTGACACCCTCATACCTATGGGAGTTCAAAGACAAATATTTGTTTACGGGGCCGCCAAAAAATACAATGATAAGATAGTTCAATTATCAGCTTTATATAATTTATTGTCCTACAACCCTAACAATAGCGCCATCCTGGATTCCATTGCTCTTGTATATTTTGAAGTTCAACAATACGTTTCCGCAGCATTGGTTAGTGTAGATGCTGTTTTGTTAAATCCTAAGGATGAATTGGCTGCTGAAATAGCAGCTTTGAGTTTTGATCAAATTGGAGCCACTGATAGGGCATTGAAATATTATGAAACCCTCTATTTGCTTAGAAATGATATCATGATTCTTTATCAAGTTTCATTTCTTCAGTATAGGTTGAATAGATTTAATGAAGCTTTTACCAGTGCGGATATTATCATCGCAAATGCTAAGTCCAATGAAGTTCAAATTCGTTTCCCTAAACCCGATGAATCCGAGCATGAAGTAGCTTTAAAAACGGCTGCTATGCGCTTAAAAGCCATGATCTATGAAGAACAAGGGAATGTAGTTGAGGCAACAAAACTTTACAAAGAAGTATTATTAATTTCACCCGACTTTGATCTTGTGAAAAAACAGCTCGAAGATTTGAATTAGGATTCATTCAGTCAAATGAAGCATTGAATGGGTGCTTATTTTTTTTCGATGAATAATTGGTTGTAATGATTATGATTTCCTCAAAAATTATTATTTCATGGACCTTAATCCTTTTAAATGCCTTTCAAGTTGATCCAGATTACACAACTGAGTATATTGGCGTATATAGAGGTAATTCCTTGTTTATACAAAATCCCTATCAAAATGAGTCTTCGGATTATTGTATCACTAAAATTGACTTAAATGGTCGGTCACTTAAATTGAACTATCAATTAAGTGCATTGATTATTGATTTTAAGCAGATTGATTTATTTTCACCAGTTGCGATTAAAATTTTCCGCAAAGATTCACTTTGTAAGCCCATCGTCATTAATCCAGATGCTATATTTTATCATTCTAATTTTAGATTTAAAAAGTTGGTGATTAGCGATACCCTTTTAGAATGGGAGACACAAGGTGAGCATGGTAGGGGTGATTATTTGATAGAAAGATTATATGATGGTCTTTGGGAACCTATTGCAGAGGTTAAGTCAACGTCTAAATTTGAGAAATCAACTTATGGTATCACTCCTGTTTTAGTTCCTGGAGCCAACAAGTTCAGAATCAGATATGATTTTGATAACGATAAATATTTATATTCTCAAGAGCTTGATTATGAATATTACCCAAGTCCTGTAATCTTCAATATTAATGACTCATTTGAGCTCCTTAAGCTCTCTAGAAAAGCGCATTATGAGGTATTTGATGCCGGATCAGCTAAGGTGATGGAAGGTGATGGAATCGTCATTAACATTAGTAAATTAAAAGAAGGAGATTATGTCATTTATTTTGATGGGAGCGCGCCTGCTGGATTCTCAAAAAAGAACTGATACATAGTTATATACGTTGATACCAAAGAATTCACTCAATACAACAATTACAAATAAAACACCCAATATGATGGGGCTCACATAAGAAATAGTAAAATTAAGATACTTGCTTACTAATTTCTCTTTAAATCCCTCATAACCATTTGCTAATTCTTCATTAAGCTGCTCTTTTTTCCAAATGTAGGCAGCAAAGATCACAATACACATACCTCCAAACAACAACATGCTGTCTGTTATTTTTGAAACTAAAGAAAGAAAATCTGATGACCCAGCAATTTTGAATTGATTTGAGAAGAAGTCAGAGGCACCATTTGCAAACATCGAGGGTAACCCAACAAGAAAAACGATGAGTGAGGTAATCAAAACCGCTTTTTTTCTACTTAATCCCCATTCGTCTACCACATATGCGGTTGGTACTTCGAGTAGTGAAACGGTCGAGGTGAGTGCTGCAAAAGACAATAATAGAAAAAAGGTACCTCCCACAAAAGCTCCCAATGTAGGGCCTAAGGTTTCAAAAGCTCTGGGCATCGTAATGAAAATTAAACCAGGACCTGCTTGATCAGAAGCTACCGTACTCATATCCCCTTGATTGATGAAAGCAACCAAAGGAAAAATCATCATACCGGCAATAAAGGCAATGCTGACATCAGCCAATGTGATATAGGCTGCTGAAGAAATTACATTATCATTTTTAGATAAATAACTTCCGTAAGTGATTAGGGTACCCATACCCAATGAAAGTGAAAAAAAGGCTTGCCTTAATGCACCACCAATCGTATTTATGGTTATTTGGTTTAGATCTGGAATCAAGTAAAACTTTATACCTTCAAAGGCATTGGGCAAGGTTAAAGTGTAAGCGGCAATCATTACGATCATTATGATGAGTGTAGGCATAAGAATTTTTGATAATTTCTCTATACCACCTGAGACACCTCTACCTACAAAATAGCCCGTAGCAGACATGAAGATCACCGCATAAGTACCCACTTTGAGAATATCAGAGGTAAAAGCTCCGAAATGGCTACTTACGCTAAAGTTGCCTGAAACCATTTCAAAAAAGAAACCAAACGCCCAACCTGCGATCACATTATAGAAGGATAAGATTAAGACTCCAGCAAGGACTCCAAAAACGCCTATAAATCTCCACTTTTTGAATCCCAATGCAGTAAATGCACCCACAGGGTTCTTACGAGTTTTCCTTCCAATAGCAATTTCAGTTACCATCACGGGAAAGCATAATAAAAAGCAAAAAACAAGGTACATGACTACAAAAGCAGCCCCTCCACCTAATCCAACTTCGAATGGGAATTTCCAAATATTACCTAAACCGACAGCTGAGCCTGCTGCGGCTAATATGAATCCAAGCTTATTGGTAAATTTACCTCTTTCTGCAACCATAAAATGTTGTTCTTATTTAAACGATGGCTAAATATACTAAATCAAACTAGGTAACTCGACGCGGTATGAATATAAATGATCTCTAAGCAGAAGATCATTTATATATGAACATTGAACATATGTTTTTTCTTGATAATTTGACTGACTCTTCTCGGAACCATTTGTTCCCATTTTGGATCTCCTGCTTTAATTAACGTCAGCACCTCATCTGAAACAATAGATAACAATCGGGTTTTAGCACCCTTCATACCTACTATTCTTTGATTCGAAATAAGATATTTATAGAGATCTATAAGATGGGGGACTGGAACAAAGTCATCGATAGACTTTACCTTACCATCAACCATCGCAGGATAAACGTAAATCTTTACATTGAGGGCGAATAGCTGACCAAAAGATTCAATGATACCTCCTTTTAAATTACTATAATAGGATTCATCAAAAATGCGTTCAAGGTTGCCTAAGCCGCAAATAATTCGCAACTTCATGCGTTGGGTAATATTAGATAAATAAGAAGCGAGCTTATAATGCTCTCGATAATTTGATATCAAAACGGTTTGCCCCAATGCACATAATAAATCTACCCGATCTAAATAATCTGCCTCATCTATTTCACCTGCTAAAGTCAGATCATGTAAGGTCAATTCAGTAATGGCCATTAGATGAGTCGTTTCCATTTCTGATTCTTCCTTAATGACTTTAAGGCCATTAATCATCATATCTACATTGACATTAGTCACGGGTCTAAATCTACCCCTTAGGACCAATACATTCTTCTTGTATAAAGCTTCAGAAGCCTGAAGTACGTTTCCTTTTGGGCCAAACATAGCAGACTGGGAGAGGCCATTTTTAACCAAGAGTAAACTCATCAATCTATTGTCAACTTGTTCAAAGTCCGGACCCATGATTGAAAACATATCTATCTGAAACCGATCTTGATCTAAATTGTCAGCCAAGGCCAAAATAATTTTTTCTGGATTATCATAATTAAAGCATGCATGAATCAAATTTACGCCCAGCATACCCAGGAGTAGTTGTTGCCACTGGGCATCCTTATCCAATAATTGAACATGGATAATACAATTATTTGGAGGGGCTGAGGGATGCTTTTGGAAGCGCAAACCAATCCAACCATGACCATCATTGGTCTTGCCAAAGTTTAAAGTTTCAACGGTATTGGCAAAGGCAAAGAATTTTGAGTGGGGTGCTCGCTCAGTCAGACGTTCTGCCAAGAGATTGTATTCTCGACTGAGCATTTTATCGAGTTTATCTTCACAAACATATTTTTTTGATTTTCCATAAATGGCATCACTAAAAGTCATGTCATAAGCGGACATGGTCTTGGCAATGGTACCTGAGGCAGCACCGGCCTTGAAAAAATGACTGGCTACCTCTTGTCCACCACCTATTTCGGCTATGGTTCCATATATTTCAGCATTTAAATTAAGTTTTAGGGCTTTTTCTTTTGTCGTTAATGTTTTGAATGCTTCCATAGATAAATATATCCCACAAAAATAGGGGCTTTACTCCATTTAAAAATATTTAGATGGGTAATTTATGAACAGATAAAAAAACCTTTTGCTTAATTAAGAATAGAGTGTGTAAGGAAATTTATTTTGCAGGATCATCTCCTCTGCAATGTCTCGTGAAAGTCTACTTGTGTTCACATGATTATAGGCGGTTAATTGATCCATGACTGTCAACAATGAATCCAAATGAGTATCTTCATCTATCATGCAAGCCAAGGCTTCATAACCTGCATTTTTTGACTTTCTAACGGCATCAAATAAGTAGAGCTTAGTGAGGTTTATGAATAATTCAGCGGACGCTTCTCCGGATTGATCAATTAACTTCAACGTTCTGAGTAAAGTAGATTCGGCGACATAAGTTTCAATGACCATCTCTGATATATTAATGAGTACTTCCTGTTCTTCATTAATTTTAGACCCATAACCTTCGAGAGCTTTGCCCATAATCATCAAGGTAGCTTTTTTGAGATCCTTCACCGCTTTGTATTCCTTTGATAGAGATGCAGAAACAAAAGCATTCTCATGATTCATGCCGGTCTTAAAGAAATCAAGTTCTTCTGCTAAATTGAATTCACCTTTGGTTATTTTTTTAATAATCATGCCTACTAAGAGCATCCTATTTATTTCATTGGTTCCTTCATAAATTTTAGCGATCCGAGCATCTCTGTAGGCACGTGCCATGGGGGCTTCTTCTGAAAACCCCATACCTCCGTATATTTGAACCCCTTGGTCAGCAATCTCATTTAATACGTCAGATCCGTATACTTTGATGATGGCTGCTTCAATTGCGAATTGCTCAACTCCTTTAAGTTTAGCGATATCCTCAGGATGACCTTGTGCCATTAAGACATCGACTTGGTCATCGATATTTTGACCCGCACGATAAGAAGCGGATTCGATAGCAAAGGTTTTGGAGGCCATTTGAGATAATTTTTGTTTGATGGCACCAAATGAAGAAATGGATACACCAAATTGCTTTCGATCATTGGCATAATTGGTCGATTGACTTGCAATTTGCTTACAAGCATTAATCACACCACAACCCAGTTTAATCCTACCTATGTTTAAAATATTTACCGCAATTTTAAATCCATTTTGACGGTTCGAAAGCATATTTTCAACTGGAACTTTTGTATCATTAAAAAACACTTGACGAGTAGAAGATCCTTTAATCCCCATTTTTCGCTCTTCATCATTCATAGTAATTCCTCCAAAGGACTTTTCTACGATAAAGGCGGTAAGATTTTTATCGTCTTCAATTTTGGCGAAAACAATAAATAAATCAGCAAATCCGGCATTTGAAATCCACATTTTCTGACCGGTAATCAAATAATTTTGTTGATCTTCAGACAAAACAGCTTTGGTTTTTGCAGCATTTGCATCAGACCCAGAGTCAGGTTCTGTAAGACAATAACAAGCCTTCCATTCACCAGAGGAAAGCTTAGGTAAATATTTTTCCTTTTGAGTTTCATCACCGTAGTAGAGGATAGGCAATGTCCCAATCCCAGTATGCGCCCCAAATGCGGTAGTAAATGATCCTGTGGATGCGATGATATCAGCAATCAACATACCTGTATTAAAACTCATACCTAAACCACCATATTGTTCAGGGATGTTCACCCCTAAAAGGCCAAGATTACCAGCTTTAGACAAGATTGAGGGCATAAGTCCTTCCTCTAAAGCATCTATTCGTTCAACATAAGGAAGTACTTCCTTGTCAATAAAATCTTGTGTGGCATTAGCCATCATCTTTTGTTCATCATTAAATTCTTCAGGAATAAATATTTCTGAGAAATGTGAATGGTTGAATAAAAATCCTCCTCCTTTAACGATGTTTCTTGCTACTGTCTTTTCCATTCTATGGGGTATTTATATTATATGCTGCATGCATAACATTTCAAATATAATCAATATTGTTATGCATGCAGCGTATATAAGAAAAAAAATGAAAGAAAGAGAAAATCAGAGGTCACTAAGACCACGTTTGGTTATTTAAGAGAGTAGGGTGAAATTAAGAGGCGCTTCTTTTATAGAATCAGTAAGTATTCAACCATCTCCAGATGCGTTGAAATAAATTACGATTCACCTTAGGTGTGGCTATTGGCCTATTTAATCTTTTTATGGGTATCTGTGGTGCTTTGACAGTAGGTTCTTTTTTTGGTTTCTTATTTAACTTCTTTTTAATAGGTTCAATGCGAGGTGGATTTGCGTTTAAATAGCGCGCTCTTTTTTCTTTTTTAAGCTGATTGGCTCTTTGCTTTCTGAGTTCACGCTCTTTCTTTGCCTTCTTTTTTCGAGCTTCCTCTAAGGGATTAAAAGTATTAGAGGTTATATTTTTAGAGATTGATTTATGAGAAATAGAAGATGATTGTTTCGTTGTGGTCTGCGATTTTTCTTTCGGTTTTTCTGTAGACAATTCAATTTTACCTTTAACGGTGAGTCCTTTCAGTTTAATTACAGGCGCCTTGATAACTTCAATATTCTCATCAATATTATCGGTTAAGTCGTCCGCAACAGATGTTTTTACTTTTTCTTTCACCTCAATTATTTCAACATCTTCTAATTTAACCTCTTCTAGATCGATATTGAGGTTAAGCGCTTCCTTTGGGATTGATTCTACCTCTAGATCTTTTGAATCAAGAGGGCTGTGCTCGCTTGGCTGAGATGGGGGATCAGAAGGCACCTCAGCAACGACTTCTTCTTTTTCATAACCATAATGATCCAAAGCAATTTTCATTTGCGCATCACTTAGTTTAGAATTGCTAGAGGCTAAAAATTTGATTCCTTTATTTTCATAAAAGAGCTCCAATTCCGAAGGTTTTAATTTTAATTTTCTAGATAGTGAACTTAATCTCATGGGTTAAGATGGTATATAATTTGGCTAATTTAAATGACTGGCGTGGATTTTGCTTAAATTTGGTTAAAAAACAATATCTTTTCATAAATTTTTATGTGTTTAATTTTTATTTAATTTCTTTGTAGTAATGAGTAAAAGGAGACAAGAAATCATAGATCGGGCACTTAAGCTATTCAATGAAAAAGGATTTCATGATGTAAGCATCAAACAAATTGCAGATAGCTTATCAATTAGTCCTGGCAATCTCACTTATTATTTTACAAAAAAAACAGATTTATTAAAAGCTATTCAACACCAGTTGATTCAGGAAACGTCTATAGATATCATGCCAAGTGGGTATATTACGCTTTATCATTTTGAGGAAATTTTCAAAAGTTATAGTCAGATACAGGCGAAGTACCACTTTTACTACAACAACCTACAATATATATTCAAAACATTTCCCGAGATCACAAAGAGTTATCGTATCATCACACGAAAAAGATTTAGAGACGCCAAATTATTAATTAATTATTATATAAAAACAGGAAGATTGAAACCTGAAAATGAAAAAATTAATTATGCTTATTTTATTCGTACGATATGGATGATCAGTGTGTTTTGGAAGACGTACAGTTTAATGACGGCGGATGCATTTAGAGATAAGCCTTCTCAACTTGATATTTTGTGGAGCAATGCCATCCCTTTAATGACAGAAAAAGGGTATCATGAATATATTGAAATCATAAAATTTTCGGTCTTGGAAGTAGTGAAAGCCTAAGGCTAATCTTTTATAAGTCCATAGCTGCTTCAACGTTCTTGTTGATTAAAGGCTTTTTAGATAAGAGTGAAATGGCCACAAATAAAAGCATAGAAACAATTAGGGATATGGCTCCAATGTCTATAGCATATGGCACCTTAATATCTAATATTTTCACACTAAAATTAATCAGGAGACTTGAAATAATACAAACATTAGCGGCCAAAGGCGTGGCGCGTTTCCAATTAAACCCAATGACGACTACAGGTACAATGGCCGCAGCAAAAGTCCCCCAACCAAAAGCCCCTAAAATAGCCACTAAATCCCCTGAATAACGGGCAAATAGGGCAGCCATTACGGTTAACATGAAAGTAACCACACGTGCCCAAAAGAGATCATTTTTAATTTTAAAACCGATGGCATTAGGAATGTCATGCATAATCGCTGCCGTACCGATATTTAGAAAGGCATCAGCAGTGGACATGATCGCTGCGAATAGACCGGCGAAAACAAGACCTGCCAATATTGGGTTGGTATAATACTGTAAATATACTGAAGCAGCCATATCTGCATTTGATAATTCAGGGTGTACCCCACTGATCACTAGTGCTCTCATGGCTAAACCAATAGACAACCATAAAAGAGCAGAAAAAAAATAGCCAACAATAGAAGTGGGTAAAATATATTTTGCATCTGAGATGTTTTTGTACATCATCATTTTAGTAATCACATGAGGTTGTCCCGCTCCACCCATCATGAAAACAAAAAGCCATGATAAGGATCCCAAAGCGCCTAAAGTACCCCAAGGTCCAATCGCTCCGGCATCATCCTTAGCTATGATTTGACTGATCTCTTCAAAACCTCCCTCAAACAAATTGAAGACACTAAAAAAAATCAATAGGGCACCAAATATCATAATAGCGCCTTGGACGAGATCAGTATAAACTGAGGCAACAATACCTCCCGTAATACTGTAAAAAACTAAAATAGAACATGAAATGAGCATGCAGTATCCGATACTTATATAATCAACGAAGCTAGAGGCATTTAATATTTCTTGCAACACAATGGACATCGCTAAGATCTGCGTAGCTAAATAACCTAACACACCTAAAATAATAGCCAAAGCCATGAGTCCTTGGGTAAATGCATTGTCATATCTTAATCTAACGACATCAGGCAGGGATATGGGATTTCCAATTTCAGCAAATAATCTCAAACGCTTGGCGAGTAAAAAAAAGGATAAATTAAATCCCATTATAACACAAACGAACATCCAGACCGAACTCATTCCCATTTTGTACACTAGGGCTGGCCCACCTACAAAACCAAAACCACTTAAGAGACTCGAAAAGACAGCAAATCCAGTAACCATGATGCCTAAGTCTTTCCCAGCCATAAAAAAATCCTGAGTGGATTTAGTTTTTTTAAGGGCCCAAATTCCAACCAAAATAGTTAAAAGCATATAAGCGGCTACAAAGCCAAGAATGATGGGGTTTCTAAATGCTTCCAAATTATTTGTCTTGAGACTTTATGAGATTTTGAAAACTTTTGAAAGACGCTTCAGTTATTATGATGGCTTCAAAATAACGTATGTAGATATATGATAGGGATAAAGGAGAAAATCCAATTAAATAAAGCATCACTGCGGTTGATCTTGGGAAACCAAAATAAAAAGATTGGAGGTTAAGGTCATTTAAAAAAACCAACAACCCAAGTAGGCATAAATAGACCAAACAAAAGCAGACCATTACGATTTGAATGTTCCTTCTTTTTTGTTTCTTGAGATGTCTGGTAGATAATAAAAGGCTTCCTAAATAGACCCAGATCATTCCAAAGCAGAAAATAAAGCCGTAAGAAGAATGATTATTCGCAGTTTTACCTGAAATCATTAAACTATTGAACTCTGAATGAACCGTTTGATAATAAGTCACCTCAGGCGTTATTATCAAAAAACAAAGAACAACGAGCGTCAAAAAAATTAGGCCCATCAATAAAAACACATCAACTTTTAGCTTCAACAGACTAGAGATTTAGTTCACTAAATTACGTAAAAGGCGAATGAAATGAATAGGCTTTTACGATTAAAACATAATTAGGTGATCACTTAACGCCTCTCTATTTAAAGGGAGATTGAGTTTGGACTAAGTTAGAAATTGATCATTTCGATTTAAATAATTGTCGGTAAGAGGCCAACTTGGTCATTTTATGTTAAAATAAAATGAATACAATTTTGATGTAGTTATGTTACGCATCAAGAACAGCGACTATACTTTAACTATTACCTGAGTCGTTTATATAAATAACTCCTCAATTGAGAAGATGAAAAAAAGCCCTCTTCGGACCCATTTATTTAAAATCAAGTATTCTTATTTTTTTTAGCCTGAGGAGAAGTTTCCGCTGATTTGTCATATGAGCTATAATATTCATCCAATATACTCATAGTTGCATT
>TARA_B110000027_G_scaffold31979_1_pt1 | contig 15076 bp, 3 predicted proteins | sample TARA_B110000027 | Tara Oceans TARA_B110000027 (sample SAMEA4397101) | marine metagenome | biome: Polar Biome; feature: [SRF] surface water layer (ENVO:00010504); material: water (ENVO:00002006), including particulate matter (ENVO:01000060) such as... | depth 5 m
ATTGTTATTTTCTAAGCAAGCTTTGATTTTCTTTTTTTAAGTAGTCAACCTCTACTCTAAGGGCGTGAACTTCTGCAACTAAGTCTAAAACTTGTTGTCTTAATGTGTCTTTTTCTTTACCACTACTTTCTAATAAGTCCTCCAGGTTGGTAACCCTGGTCTTTAAATCGTTTCTATACTGCACACCTTCATTGTTTTGTAATTCAAATCTTTTTTCTTCTATGTTTGATTTAAGTTTAGCTTCAAAGTATCTCCATACTGAGGCCGAACCCAAAACACCTATAACGGCTAATATTATCTGCAGAAAATTGTCCATCTTGGATTTTTTATTTTGGTGTAACTGATCATATTAATTTTTTTTGCTATTAGGATAGTTATTTTTTACTTTAATAGTTGGTATTGCTACTGGAGCAACAATTGTAATTGGCTTTATTGGTGTAGTTATAGGTTTTGTGATTATATTTCTAGGAACTAAATGAACTCTTCTTCTAATGTTATTATTACCATGTATAACTTCAGTTGTTATATATCTATATTGGACATTTTGTCTATGCTGATACCTAAAAGGATCTTCCTGACGCAATATTCTAAATTTAAAGTCTCTAACAGGAACAGCAAGAGTATCACCCTTTTCTGTTATAGTTAAAATACTTTTAATTTTATAACTTGTAGATATATTATATGTCCCACAAGATGAAAATGTTGCCAGCATCAATATTAATAAGACCAATAACTTTTTCATGAACTGTTCTTTATAGTTGTTATCCCTATATAATAATATACACTATTTATATGGTATATAAAAAGAAAACTCCCTAGAATTACCTAGAGAGTTTAAACTTTTAATTAGCTAAAAACTTTTGTTCTTTTATTAAGTTTTCCCATTTCTGTATACTATATAAAATAGGCATAGCATCTCTCCAAGCTTTGTTAACTTTTAGCTGCCCTTTATTAGGTTTATTTTGATAAACATATTCTGAGTCAGAATAAAAACCATCTTTACCTTTAATTATATATCCAGCTGGTGTCCAGAAACTTAACTTTAAAGCTTCTCCTAAGTTACCTAATGCCTTTGCAGAAACAATAGGGGACTTTGCCATTTGAAACATCTGTACAGGATCTACAAACAAAATAAGTTCTTTATAAAGTCTATCACCTTGGTACCTTGCCAAGTGTTTAATTCTTTTTTGTGTATCGTCATCATCACCCTCACCGGCTAAAACACTATCCATTATTGTATTTATTAAACTTACAGTCATAATAATACTTATTTCACCCATTGTTCTATAAACTCCAAAAAGTTTATTGGATGCTCTTTGTTCTGCAAATCCACCACCTTGATCGGCTGTAACTTTTTTGAAACCTTCACCGTACTTTCTTATATCTCGGTTCCCAGCCCAAATTTGTTGTTTAGAATATGCTAAAAACTTCCAAAAGGATTTATATCTACCTTCCATCCAACCTAAGTTTTCATCAAAGTACTCCCCTTGAAATCTAGCTCTAATTGCAGGTGCAACCCACTTGTGAAACTGAGCTGCTAAATTACCCAATGTATAACTTTGTATAACCATTCTATCCTCTGCAGCATAGTTACCGTGAATTTGTTTGTTTACTTCACGGACTTTATTTCTAAAAGCATATCTCCACTTATCAGTATACTCTTCTATTGTACCATCTTTGTTTATTACTTTTGTAAAACCTTCAGGTAATGACAACTCGTGCGTTTTACCATTAAACTGCATTGCATCATATAATGATAATGTTTCACCGGTATTCTCATTAAGAACATCTGTATCCATTAACATTGCTATACCAACTTTAGTTTGTACATTATATTCTGCAGCATCTTGCATAACATAACCCCAAGCTTTAAATCTTGACCACAAACTTTTTGTATCATTTTTTCTAGATGATTCACGTATGTCTGTTGAGTCATCCATCATTCTAAACAAATCAACAAAAGCTTCATATTTATTATTAGCTTTGTCTGGATCATAATCTGATTTGTTTATACCTAATAAACCTAATGTAGCAATGTCTGTCATATCTGCTACACCACTTCCTGTTCTTTGTATAATAGCAGGGAGTGCAGTAACATTATATTCTTTACTTGCTCTAAAATAACTTTTCTTAGTGAAAAATCTACTACCCAACATTTCTATATTGTTGTTAATTCTACCCATTAAGTAGTTATTAAAGTTACCAAAGGGATTAAAGGCCACATACGCTAAAGAAGATTGAGATATTAATGCATTTGCAAATTTGTCAAAAAATCCTTGACTTACTAATTCATTATCATAATATACCATTGACATATATGCCTGTGCTCTTTTAAGTACATTAGAATCTCCAGATGTTTCTTTAGTAAAACCTACTTTTTTAAGTATACCCGTTGATGTACGTCCAAGCAAACTTGTGTTTTTATCTGATGGGCTATATTCTTTATTTTTTATAACTCTTATTATTGCCTGTAAGGTGTCTTCTATTTCACCCATTACTTCATAATGCTCAGCCATAGCACTAAACTTTAATAAACTTGATCCTAAATCAGGACTAATTTCACCCACGGATGGTTGTATTCTTAGTTTAGCAATCCTTCCTTGTATAACAGCTTTATCGGCGTTATATCTTTCTGGAGACATTCTTCCTTTTTTATATGTATTTTCAAGATCAGTGAGTTCTGCTTGTGCTGCTTCTAGTGCACCTTCTACTCTTGGGCTACCTGTAAAACCTACAGGCATAGAGTTTATAAAGTTTCCATTCTCATCAAGCAATACAGTTTTTTGTGTAGCTGTTTCAGTAACTAAGTTTTTAACTGTCCTAACTGTACCAGCAAACATTTTAGTAAAGAACCCAGATTTATTTTTAATATCATCTAATAAAGTATCTCTTACTAAAGGTATCTTACCTAACATCTGTTGTCTTGTATTGTCAGGAAGCTTTGCTAATAATTCTTTTTCATAATATTGTATATAGATTTCATAAAATTCTCTTTGCGCAATTGATAGAGCATCTGTTTTATTTGGATCAAATATAGCTTTGTATTTTTCACTACGCATGTCTTGCCCTAGTGTCCCATCTTCATTTACAGTAAATGAATTTGCAATTCTGTACTTGACTTTAGGAAACATTCCTTTTGCATTCTTTTCTATTACACCTGTAGGATTACCTTCTGTGTCATTTGCTGCTTTGTTATATCTAGTACTATCAAAATATTTTAAAATAAATTGATCATACTCAGCATCTTTCACTCCAATTTTTCTTTGCCACTTGCCGTAAGTACCATTACTCACCCATGTTTCCCACTTTCGTCTTTCTTGTAAAAACTCTTCTGTGTGTCTATGGTATTCTCCATCTATTCTATTTCCATTCTCATCAGATCTTTCAGCTTTCCAAAAATTTGAATTTGCTCTTTTCTTTAATGCTAATGCAATATTGTAATCTATATCTTCTTGAGTTGCTTTAAGTATATCTGTAACATCTCTATACTGATACATATGACCATTAACATCCATTAAGGCTTGTCTTAATTCAAATTGTTTATCAGCATATAACCCTCCAATTTCTTTTACATAATTACCTGTGCGTTTTCCTTCTGAATCAAAATCAAGCATAAACTCATATATTTGATTTTTACTTCTACCATCAAGCTTTAGTAATTTATTTGCTGCCGTACTTAATACATTTTCTCTAAAAGCAATTTTATCTAAAAGAATCTGTTTTTGTTCTTTATATATTTTATCAATTACTCCAAGTAAAGTATCATCTTGAGTAGCTAGATCTCTAGTTAATAAATCTCCTGTACTAATATCATTACCTATTGTAAGTTCATCTATTAAATCTTGCTCAGTAAAGCCTCCTTCAACACCAAACTTTTTGTTAGATCTATTTCTAACTACTTCTTTTACAAAACTAAATATAGCATCATTTACAAGACCTTCACGTCCTGATTTTAATACGCTACCTCCAACAAGCTTGTTGCGTTCTAATAATAATTTTAACACTAATGTTTTTTGTGTTGCATTTAAGTCTGGAGAGTCACTAATATTATATAAAATTTCATAAGCAGATATAAATCTGTTAAAATTTAAAACATAACTAATAAATTCACGTTTTGAAACGTTATTTGGATCAGATATATATGAAGTAAACTCTCTAATTTGTTTTAGAGCATCGCTTAATAATGCAGAATAAACTTTTGATTGTTCATTAGGCCCTCTATTCATACCTTGATTAATGTATGCTAATGTTCTAACTTGGTAATCCCGTTGTTCTTTTTCAGTTTTAGTGGTAAATACACTTCTACCTTTAGAACTTGCTGTCATTGATTCCTGCAATGCAACAGAATATTGTTCTAATGTTGCATAAATAGCTTCTACTTCACGTTGAGGTTTAGCTTCTACTGTAGTTTTTGTTTCAGCTTTTGCATTAGTATCTTGATCTCCTCTATATGATGAGTTTTCTTGATCTTTAATAGCAGTATCCATTTTTTGCTTGTTGACATTATCTTTCGTAGATGGTATAAGCATATCTACATAACGTCTGTTTTCACTTGGTAAAGTTTCTGTATGATCATAACTTCCTTCAAACTTCCAAGTACCAACATACTTTTGCTCTTTTCCTTTACCTTTTATATCAACTTTAATATGAAATGTTGAAGCGGACATATCTCCTTCAGAAACAGTATAACCCATATTCTCAAACATCCTTCTATATAAATTTACTTGCAAGTTGTGCTGAGCATTTGTAGAAAGCTCTAGTACACCTTTTTGTCTTAGTTTACTATCTGCAGGTAATTTCCAAGCGTTACCTTCATACCTAGTTTCTTCTCTAAAACCTGTTATAGTAGGTTTTATTTGTGTATCAAGAATAGAATTTTTACTTGTTTTTAAATCTACTATTCTAATACTACCATCTTCTTCTATAATAATTAAATCTGCTGTACCAGCTGTTTTTGTAGCTTTATCAAATACAATTACTTGAGATAACGCAATACTTTGGGGAGGCATTAAATCATCTATAATAACATCCATTCTTTTAAATGCGTCTCTTGCTTGCTCTTCATTAAGAATTTTCATGTCTTTTATTATATCATCAACATTCTCATATGCCACAATAGCGTCAGATATACGGTCAAGGTCATTACCCAGATCTAAATTTAATTCAACAGACTCAAGCTTTTCAGTATCTAATCTTTTACCTTCTTTAATCTTTTTATTCCACTCGTTAATAGCGTCCTTACGTTCTTGACCAGTTAAGTTTTTGATAGCTTCTGCTTTAGAAATTTTAGCCTCACCCTCCTTATTAGTAAGCTGGCCTTTTATTGCTGTAGTAGCTGATAAATATACCTCACCGTTAAGTATATCCATGTAAGTATGAGACTTCTCATCAAACACCATTATGGTATCTGATTTATTTGCATTAGCTTCACTTACAGATAGTGTATCTAGTGGTTTACCCGGAGCATGTTTAGCTACATGCATAAGTTTATCCACTATTTCTTTTTGTATACCGTTTGCAGAGCCTTTAACTTTATCAATAACCCTTTGTTTTTCCGGGCTTAAAGAATATTTTACTCTTATATCTTTACGAATATTGAGATCAAAGTTAATTGCTTCTGTATTTAAAAGTTTTGCAATGTCACTAAACGTTGCAGTAGAACTAATTTGAGAAATAGGTATAGACCCTCCTGTTATTAGTTCATGAAAATTATTGATTACTGATCTTAACCATTCTAATGCTTCTTTAACTAAATTAATAAAAGAAGTTGTAGGTTTAGTTTCATATTCTTTTTTAAAGTGTCTGGCCAGAGCTTGAGTTACTATTTCCATATCTCTTTCCTGATCACTAAAACGTTGACTAGAACTGTATGCAGCTCTAATTTCTTCTACCATTTCTGGGAAGTTCTTTTTTGCTTCAGAAAGTAAACCGTTATATAATGTAGGGTTCTCATTTTGTATAGCATCTGTAAATGGATGTAATACTTCTTCTATAGCAATTTCATTTGTTACTCTACCTTTAACTAATATTACTGCTCCTTGATAATAGAATGAATTTACATTATCAAAACTTGCATCTTTTAATCTTTTTGATTTAGGTATAAGAGCATGTAACTTTTTAGCATCTTTAACACTTAACACTCTTATTTTTAATTGAGGAAATAATTTATTAAGGTGTGTTATAATAGAAACAGCTCTTGTTTGATCCCAAGCTCTTGTTTTAGGAAGCATGTCTTTAGGTGTAATGACTTTAGGATCTATACTTATATATCTAGTTAAAGGGTTTATAGCTTGAGTTCTTGCAACAACCTCTTGAGGTATATTATTTATTTTAAGATACTGATTAATTAAGTTATTATGATAATCAAAAGCAGCCTTACTTGCTTGCCAATCACCTTTAAAAGTTCTTTTAACCATCATTCTACCTCCAAAGCTTACAATGTATCCTTTATCTTGTAAGTTTTTTAATAAACTTTCACCAAAAGATTTTTGTTTTAATGCATAAGCTAACTTAGATTTTTTAGTATACTCTGCAGCTTCTGTTACAGTGGGGAATGCGTCACTATCTTTAGTTTTTTGCCAAAGATTAATCACGTTGTTTGTTGCTATCTCAGTTTTATACACTGATTGCAATGCTTTATATTCCGCCGTATTTTTGTTAGGACACTTAGCCATAGTTTATTGTTGTTATAGTATACAATTATTTATTTCATCCATGAAAACTTCTTCAGAAGTCATTTCATCTGTTGCTATATAAGTACCCTCATTAAAAGCCTTAATCATTTTACTAAAAGGATATAATTTTTGCTCACGCAATTTAGCCTTTTTTTCTGGGAAAGGTTCTATTTGACCTTCCCAATACACTTCTAATGCAACGTTTACATCTGTTAAATCTGCTTCAAGCTCAAACTGTAAGTCTAATTGTAATTGTGCAGCTCCTTCCATTTCTAAGCTTTCAACCTCACTAGTTTGTTGTGTTGGTATTGTACCACCTTCCATAGCATCTATTTGTAGTAAGGCAACTATCGTAGCTCTTGCTTCAATGTCTATTTTATCTTGAGTTAAAAGATCTCTTCCGTTTTTCCAATAAACAGACTTATCATTATTGTTTATATGATCTTGTTCATGTAAAATTAAAAATGTATTTATTAGTTTATTACTACTTAGCAAATCAGTAATTCTATCCATAGACCAACCTTGAGAAGCAACAGCTTCTAAAACCTTTGCTTTTTGTTTAGATGTTACACCACCTTCTTGTCCTGTGAAGTAATCAAAAAACTTAGCTCTACCATTTTCACCTTCTACAGGATTCAATGTTATAGTAGTTCCATCTGTACTTGCGTATCTTATTGACTCATCTTCATTTTGCAACTGTCTGTTAATTTTATATTCCGGAACTTCTAAACTTCTTGTAGGCGCTGCTATCTTAGGTTCTATTTTTGAAATATCTTCACCATTAACTTTAATATCTGAAGTGATGCCGGCAACTACATCAACTGAACCGTTTTTTAATGCATCTTCTAATGCAGCATTTTGCTCTGCTTCTATTGAATTATAATCAATTTGCTCATCTTGATTATATACTCCGTCAAAGTTAGTATCACTTGCATAGTTTTTTTCTTTAACGCTTTCTCTTACTTTTTGGTAAGTAGGTCTTTCCCCAAACATAAAACCAATACCATTTTGCTGATTAGATCCATACGTTTCTGTTTTATTAAAAACTCTATTGGTCTCATTGCTTTTTTCTGCATCTAATTTATATGTTGTAAATGTTTCATTACCCAATGGATCTATAGACTTATACCTTGCATACTCTAAATCTGTTGCTTGAGGATTAGTACTTAACGATACAGTTAAAACATCATCTGATATATTAATATTTTTAGAGTTTTTATTAAATGTATTTAATAAAGAATTACTAATATTTGATTCTAAATAACCATTTACAAACTCTTTAGAAAGTTCACTTTTAGTTAAACCAAACACTTCTTTCATTTTTACATTAGATCCATCACGCAGGGCTAGATTAGCTGTTTGTATATGACTTAAATAGCTGTTCATTATAAATGGACTAACTGCATCCATTAAAGTACCATAAGTTAATTGTAAGCCATCTTTAACCATCATATAATTAACTATAGCTAAAGCACTATCACGCATTGTTGCTGAGCCATATAACTGAGCAAACGATGTTTGTAAATCTATTTTTTGTAATTTGTTTATACTTCTATATGTATTTGCTTCTACAATATTTAAACCAGTATTATTATCTTTATTTGTGTAAGCATTTACAGTAGCAAATGTTTGTAAAAAGAAATTGTCTTTTCCTATATCGGTTGCACGCATGTCTTCAACTAACTTATCTATAGATTGTAAATCGGAAGGATAAATAAATTCATTACTTAATGTTGCAATGTTTTGCCCTTTTGTTTGATAAGCTTTTATTGTTATATATGATAATAGATCTCTTGATATCTTTGCTTCTACCTCTTCATCAAAACCGGTTGATTCTGTATCTACATTTATTAAGACACTGTCCATTATTTCTATAAACTGAGGACTTGCACTCAAAAATGTAACAGGTAATAGATCTGTACGTATTGAATTAAAAATTTCTAAATATTTAGCTTGCCATGTATCTTCTAAGTATATACTAGATAAATCCATTATTGCTTTAGGATCTAACAGGGTTTCTATTTGATTAGCTTTTTTATTAATAGCGGCCATATCTTTTCCTAAACCTTGAGTTAGGTTAGAAACAGCTGCCATATTTCCAGTAAATTTTGCAACTACATTTCCTGACTTAAATAATTTAAGTATAGAAAATTTAACTTGATCGCTTACTTCATTTGGTAGTTTAATTGAATTTATTAATAATTCATTTGTTACAGAAAGAGCTTTGAATTTTTTACCTTCTGGGTTTAATGCTTCTAACATGGCGTCCACTAAAGAATCTACACCAGGATCCATTTTTTCTTTCTTGTTTAGTGCCTGATTATAAATATCCTGAATAAGAGGATTGTTTATTAGAAGTAAAGACGTGTTAATTGGAACACCCAATGCTGTTAGATTACCAACCAAACCTAATGCAGATCTATTCAATCCAAGCTTAGCAACCAGTCTTTCTTTTGCATTATCTGTAGCCATAGTAATCAAAGAAGAAATGATATCTTGTTTTCTAAGACCATTTTCTGTTTTGGATAACTTTTCTCTAAGAACACCAAAGTCATTATAAGTAACACCGTTAATTACAATAGCGGGAGCATTACTTTTTAATTTTATTTTGTATTCAGTTAAAAGACTTAAATACTGATTAGGTAAAACAATTGCACCAATAGCGGCACCTTTGTTAGCTTTAAAAGCTTTTATCTTACCTAGTATATTATCAATATCAATATTATCTTCTCTTGATCTTTCTGTCAAAGGAGATATACCATCTTCTAATTTAGTAATTTCTTGTAAAACTTTCCATTCATCTTCAAGAATATCTAGTGCAGCAGCAGTATAAGAAATTGGAGCTTCCTCTGTAGTAGATTCTGTAACACCTCTGTTACCCATCAATGCATATTTATAATCTAAAATATTATTATTTAATGCGGCTACATAAGGTTCTCCGTTTTTCTTTTTATAGGTAAGATATTGTTGTTTAGATATAGGAAGTCCTAACATTTCTAAAGAAATAATTACATCTTCATAACCTTTACCTAAAGCATCACTTACAACTAATGCAGAAGAGTTGCTAACCTTTATAGCTTGATCATCTTGTTTATATAAACTTAATGCTTCATTATAAATAGAACCTTTTTTTGTTACTTGGTTTTTTACATACTCTATATAGTCATTGTATTGACCCTGTTCAGTAGTAGCTTTACCATATTCAATAAAAACACCATCTTTTACATACCATTCTTTAATTTGACTGTATACCTTATCAATATCAAAATCTGCTCCTGATATTTCAACAAGTTCTCTAGCAAACATAGCAACCGATCCGTATACAGCAGGCAAGAAGTCTACATATTTAGTATTAATTGTAGAATGATTATCTTGAGATGGAATACGTATTGCAAACATCTTAGATACAACATCCGGCATTGTTCTATTACCTTTTTCTATTAAGTCCATTACAGATTTAAAATGAGCAGGCATCATCATCTCTGTATATCTCTCCCCTGTTTCTTTACCCTTGCTATCATATGCTTTAACACCAGCTCTTAAACGATCTTGTATTACTACAAATCCTCCCTTTGGTATTTTAACTTCAGACCAGCTTGGTTCAGCATTAGTATCTAATCCATTTGTTGATTCAACTAAAGCGGGTTTGTTTTTCATCTTATTCCAAACACCTTCTCTAATTATTTCTGAACGTTCAGGAATACCATTGCTATCAAAGCTATATACTTTTCTATATACACCTACACCGAAGTCAGAAACTAAAGCTAAAGAATGACCTGGTAACTTTTCTGACAAACTACCTTTGCTTAAATATGTTAAGAATAATCCTTCAAATTTATTTACAGTTATAGGATTGTTTAAATCATATTGCTGTTCTCCATTTACAGTACTAAAAAATTCTAGTAAATTACTGCTTGATTCTGATGCTTTTAAACCTGCCTGAGCATACCTTAAAAATGCCGTTAAGTTAGGAGTAATCTTGTTTTGTTTAACAGAAACTTTTAACTCATCCATTAAACCTATACTACCATCTTTCTTTTTAAATGTATAAACTAAATTTCTTTTGTTTTTAAATTTAAGTTCAACTCTTTTTCCAGTAGCTTTATTATATTCTTTTCTAATTTGACCTACTGTTAAACCTAGTGCTTCTACATATACATCATCCTTTTGTTCTGAAGTTATAATATTTTTAATTTGTGTAGGGTCAACAATTTCTAATTTATTAGATGGCATCTCTACTTGTAAACCTAAATTTTTAGCACTTAGCTCAGAAGGTTTATTTGTAAATTCACTTGTGTTGTTTAATTCACTTAAAGATGTAACATCCTGCTTAAGCATTTTATATGCACTTAAAGGTGCAGCTATAGCAATTGATTCACTTTTTAATTCTTCTGCTTCTAACTTCATTCTTAAGTTATGCAGTTTTACCATATTAGGTTTAGCCTCCCATATAGGTGTTTGACCTTCAGCTGCAATATTATTTGATGTCAGTTGTGGTATTAATGGAAAAGCAGACATTTTGATAAACGTTCTACCATCCGCATATACTAACTTTCTTGAGTTAAGCATTGCTCCGTTTTGAACAAAACCATTTTCACCAAATATTTCTTCTGAAGTAATATCTTCACCTCTTTCTATTCTATCCAATAAAGATGCCTGCATTGGTGTAAGCTTTCCAAACCCAAATTCAGTATACCTTAAACCTTTTGTGGTATAGTATAATTGAGCATCCGCTTCTTCAATATTTTTGTTTGTTCCTAATGAAGATTTACCAATAGGCTCTTCTAATACAAAACCACTTACTTTGTCAACCGTATGATTAATACCTAACTCTGGTGCTGTTATAGCACTATATGCACTAACAGTTGCAGCATTTTGTGCTTTTGCTCTTTTAATTGCATCTACACCATTCTTTAAAGTTACTGCTTGATCACCTAATAGTATTTCATTTAATGCTTTTGTATTAACCCAATCATTAAAAAAGATTTGTTTCAAGTTATGATCAGCATCATCGATTAGGTTTAACATCTCAGCACTTTCTTCAAAGTTAGCGGATACATCTAACCCATTTTTTATACTATTACTAATTTCTTGATTTAAATTTAAAGCTACTAACTCAGATTTAAATTCAGTAAATTGATCTTCTAATATGTTATTAAGTTCAGATTTAAACTCATCTCTTGTCATGTTAATCTCATCAAGAGCTTGATCTAAAGTTACATCTCCTCCTCTATTAGCTATTTCTTCTAATTGAGTTTTTATTTGAGGTGATAATAATAACTCAGAGTTATGTAGTTTAAAAGCCCTCCCATTATTATCTTGGTTATAACCTACTATGCTTCTTTCAGTTTTTGTTTCAGGAGTTCTTTCTCTTTTAATACGGTTAAACTCTGTTTCAATAGAGTCAACGTAAATATTTAATGTCTCATCTGTTATAGTAGTAACACCATTAGATGTTTCTACTGCTCTTAAAACAGGCATGTAAGCCATATCACCTGTGTTAGATGATTCCAATACTCTTAATAGTATAGGTGCTAGTGCAGTTTTTACTTCTTCATTTTCTGCATTATTAAAGTATTCTACAAAATCAACTCTTCCAGATTTTGTATTAACTAATGCAGTGTAAGAGTTTATTAAAGTTAAAGCAAATTCTTGAGGAGTAAAATTACCATAAGTAGATCTTGAACTTACACCTGATATATTTGCATTAATTTCTTCTTCTGTTTTGTTTATTTTACCTACTGCAGAACCGGCAAATCTTAAAATCTTTTGTCTTTGATCCGCACTTAATTGTACAAAGGCATCACTATTTAAAAGATAATTGTTTTCTAAATAAGGAAACTGTGCTTTCAATCCTTCTAATTGATCTAGATCATTTAATTTTTGAATAGCTTTTAAATGGTATGTAGGCTTCTGATGTGCATAAACTAAATTACCTTCAGCATTTTTAAATACAGATAAACCAATTGTTTCATCAAAAGGTGCATTTCTAATTGCTATATTTCTAAGCCTAGAATTCATACCTTCTTCACTATATAAATCAACACCTGTTTGGATTAATTTTAACATTTCCACAATCTCTTCAGATAAAAGAGGAGACTCGTTAGAGTTAGCATTAATAAGTGCTTTTTGTTTTACAGTTAGAACGTTCAAAGGTTTAGCAGAAACTATACTAAATGCAATAAATTGTCTACCCAATTTAATACCCAATAGTTCTGATAAAGCTTCTTGATATTTTTTAGATTCTTCAGTTAAACTTTTATTAGTAATTTTCTTATTTGAAAAAAGCAAACTTTGTAAATCATCTAATGTATTTTCAGTTCTAGTTTTAACTGCTGAGTCAGATTTAATTATTTTATCTTTTTGAGTCCATGCTTGTGCCCACCTAACTAATTGAGAATTTACATCATCTCTTTGTGCAGCAGAATACATTAATACGTTACCCGCATTATCACGTTGAGTAAATAAATAATCTACTCTAAAGTTTTCAAAAGCTTTTGTAAATGCTTGAAACAATTGTGGTTTTTTAATTTCTAAAGGTAATGGGTTATCTGATAATAATGTTTCAACACTTACCCCAATAGAAGCAAGTAGTTTATTTACAACGGCGCCTGTTTCTAAATTATCTTGACCAAAGAAATACATGTTTTGCAACATGGCTTTTGGGTTTTCAATATTTTTAACAGACTTTAATAAACCATTATATACATCTACAAAATCTACAGGTATTATAAGAGCTTCTCCTGATACCAACTCAGTGTTGCCAAAGTAATCTGTTGCCTCTTTAGTTGTGGTTGCTATAAACGCTCTAATATCTTTAGGTGTAGACTGAATACCTCCTACCATAGAAGCATCTTTACCCCATTCATCTATACCTCTAAGTCCAATAGATTCCTCCATTGTTTCTTGATTATATTCTTCTTCTGCAGCTTGACTATCTATTACATTTAATAAACTATAAACTTGATCTTTAATTATAGCAGGTGATTCATCAAGAGCTATACTTACTTGATCTAATAATTCTATTTCTCTTTCTGATTTGTTAGCATATCTTTCATCAGCAGAGTTATATAATTCATAAAAATCATCCATTACACCATTTAAGATGTCAGATTTTTTTAGTAAAGCATCAGTATTTTTAGACATTCTACTTAAATACATTGCCGCTATACTTCTAATCAAAGGATCAGCAACATCATTATCTACATATAGAAAACCTTCTCTGGTTATTTGTTTTGTACTTCCATCTGGTTGTAAAACCTCAGTTGTTTCCTCTCTCTCATCATATGGCAATAAAGCGTTAGCTTCTAATGTAATACCCGTCTGACTGGTAAATTGATTAACTACTGGTGTAGATGAATAGTATTTACCTGCATCTATATTTTCAAATAAAGTATTTAAATCATTTTTACTATAAGACTTAAAAACAGATTCTATCCATTCCAAAATTCTAGTAAACAATGATTTTACTTCTGAAGATGTCTTAGTATTTTTAGGGCCTGTTTTAAATAACTCAAACTGATCCGCTAAATATTCTTCATAGTATTCTTGTTCTAATCTAGCATCACTCATATTTGTATATGTGTTAGCTGAACGTCTGAACATTTCTAATTCTTTCTTCAGGTTTTTACCTTCTAATCTAAGTTTTGCTCTTACTTCTTTTCTAGCAATACCTAAATACTTAGTTATTTCTGCATCTGATAACAACATTCTGAATACACCATGAAAAGCTTCATGATATCTGAATGGTGAATTAGCTCCAGTATAAATTGTACCATTAATTGTTTTACCTCCTGCAATGTGATTTAAGTTTAGTACAAAGGCACCAACTCTTTCTCCACCTGCTTTTAGGTTATCACCCAATAAAGCAATATCCTCAATGCTTATAAAGTCAGGTAAGTTTTCTTCAGCCCATAACATAAAAGTATTAATATCCTCTACATCTGTAATAGACATAGCGTTTAATATTTTATTAGCAGAACTCATTATAGCAACTTTTTTTGCTAAAAGCTTTTGATATTCTTCACTTTCTCTAAGTGCTTTTGATTGCTCTTTTCTACTCTTACCTTCTTGTAACTTTGTTTTTAAAGCTTTAATCTCAGCTTTTATATTAACTAAAGGAGAAGCAACTACTTCCATAGCTTTATCAACTGGTTCTACAACACCTTCTTCTATAGGATCTTCTGTTGTTGGTACTACTTCAGCAGCACGATCTTCAGCAGATGTGTCTTGAGCTGTATTATAAGCTGCTTGCTCTGCTCCAGGATCCGCAAACAATTGAAGTTTTGCAGGGCTTGTAACTGATTTCATTACATTAGTTGTTGTCAGCTCTAATAGCTGCCCAATAGATGCATTTCTAGGAAATGAAGCTGTAAAGTTTTCAGGACTTAAAGATATTTTCT
>TARA_B110000027_G_scaffold15967_1_pt1 | contig 15015 bp, 14 predicted proteins | sample TARA_B110000027 | Tara Oceans TARA_B110000027 (sample SAMEA4397101) | marine metagenome | biome: Polar Biome; feature: [SRF] surface water layer (ENVO:00010504); material: water (ENVO:00002006), including particulate matter (ENVO:01000060) such as... | depth 5 m
TCAGTTGGTTAGAGCATTGGTTTGTGGTACCAAGGGTCGCCGGTTCGAATCCGGTCTTCCACCCAAAAAAGCAAAAGCTTCTCTAGAAATAGAGAAGCTTTTTTTGTGCACTTATGTTTTGATAACGTTATTTGACTGCTTTATCTACTCGAACAGCATCAGCTCTATTGGCTAATTCCCAAGCCGTATGGAAAACTAAGCGAGTTCTGTTTTCTAAAAGGTCATACTCAATTTTATCAGGTGTATCGGTCGCTTTGTGGTAATCGGCATGTGTCCCATTAAAATAAAAGATGATCGGAATATTATTTTTAGCAAAATTATAATGGTCAGAACGGTAGTAAAAACGATTGGGATCATTTTCATCATTATACGTGTAGTCCAATTCAATATTGGTATATTTTGTATTCATTTCTTCGGATACGTTGTGTAAATCCGTACTAAGTTTGTCACTTCCAATAAGGTAGATATAATTGCGTTTTCCTTCCAAACGTTTAGGATCTGTTCGTCCAATCATATCAATATTAAGGTTGGAAACGGTTTGTGTTAAGGGCACAATCGGATCATAATCTGTATAGTATTGTGAACCTAATAATCCTTTTTCTTCTCCAGTAACATGTAAAAATATAATAGAACGTTTTGGTCCATACCCATTGTCTTTAGCAGCTTTAAATGCTTCTGCAATTTCCAAAATAGCAACAGTACCTGAACCGTCATCATCTGCGCCATTAAAAACTTCACCGTCATGCATGCCGACATGATCTAAATGCGCAGAAAGAATAATATATTCATTTGGTTTTTCACTGCCTTTAATCATTGCAGCAACATTTTCAGATACAATAGGTTCGCTAACTTGTTTAAAATCGATTTCAATTGTGTTCGTGTTTAATAAGTTTGTACCCATCGCTTCGCTAACAAGGAAACCAAACATAGTATTTTCGTTAACATCTAAAGCTAAATTACTTTCGCCATCGCTTTCATCACGTCTTTTATAATAAGGGGCATAGCGTTGAAACAACGCTTCATTAATCAAAAAGAAGGCTTTAGCACCAAGAGCTTTTGCCGCATCTCGTTTCGAACTTAATTCTTGACGACCGTTAGACCACTTAGAGTATTTTTCAGTACCACTAACCCCATAGATACCTAACGAATCCTTTGGTTCTCCAGCAACAGCAACCACAACTTTTCCACGCACATCAATGTCTTTGTAGTCATTGTAACGCGCATCGTTAATTCCATACCCAACACGAACAATTTCAGTGTCGCGTATCGTGTTTGATTCTGCGTCAGTTATACTAACAAAATCTTTGTAGTATTCAAATGGAGTTTCTTCAATAGTTATAGAGACTTCAGGAGTTTTCACAACAACTAAGGGCACATTTTGAAAATAATCTCCGTCTTCCTTAGCAGCTGATATTGCTAGTTCAGTGTAGATATTTTTTAAATACTCAACCGCCATTTTTTGACCTTTATCACCTGTTTCTCTGCCTTCAAATTCATCAGAGGCATAGGTGTATAATTTTTCTTTTAATTCGTCTGCCATAATGCTAGAGGCATAAGTTTCTTGTAGCTTTGCCTGTCCGATAGTTAGATTAGCAATTAGAAGTAGTACTACTGTAAATTTGAGTTTCATAGGTGTATAGGATTAATATGACTAATTATCTCACGATATTACAACAATTAAAGGAATCACTAATAAATTTTAATATTTTTTGTGATTTAAAGTTAATTTTTTGGAGTCTAAGACCCACAAAAAACGCCATATAGATTCTAATTTTTGCATTTAGAATAAAAATCTATAATTTTTTTGAAATTATTTTTGTTTTACAATAACTCTATAAATTTAAACAAAATAGAAGTTTTAAATATTTTCATGAAATACAATACAATGTAACATAAATATTTAGTTAAAAACTTAAAATAATAGCGCATGTTTTTTTGTTTTATTACTCAAGTAAAATTTCTAAACATTTTCATACAGCTATAAGTTCCTTATCTAATAAAGTCTTTTTTTTAATCACTTTATGCAATACATTTGCCAAATTATTAATCATAAAAAACTCAAAACTATTATGAAAAAATTATTTTTAACAGCAGTTGCTGTAGTTGCTTTAACAACTGTTAATTCACAAACTGAACAAGGAAGTTTTCTAATTGAAACTAACATTGCTAATCAAATGGTAGGCACCACATCGTTCTCATTAAATTCAATCGATGGTGAATTTATATATGGAATTGGGCTTGATGGAGGTTACTTTATTGTAGATGATCTTGCAATTAAAGTTGGATTAGGATTTGCTGGAGATTCTGTTTCTGATTCTAGTGTTTTTTCGTATCGAATTGGAGGAAAGTATTATCTTTTAGGTAAGATCCCTTTAACAGTAGATTACACAGGGGCATCATTCAAAGATGCTATTGAAAATCCTTCTTGGATAGGTTTAGGAGCTGGTTATGCTATTTTCTTAGGCTCTAATGTTTCTATTGAACCAGGATTACGTTATAACTTAACTGCAAACAAAGATTTCACTGATGAAAATATCTTTCAATTTAATATTGGGTTTGCATTACATTTCTAATCATTTTCAATAAATGTATTAAAAAAAGAGGAAGCCTAGCTTCCTCTTTTTTTATCCCATAACTTTTGTATTTTTGTCATATGAAACGAGCTTGCTAAACACAGTATCACCCAATGGAATGCTTAATAGCGAATAGCATGTGTCATTAATAAAACAATAGATATAAACACATGAAAAAAATTATCATAATTAACGGTCCTAATTTGAATTTATTAGGAAAACGTGAACCCGGAATTTACGGTTCACAAACATTCGAAGACTTTTTTGCAGATTTAAAACACAAATATGAAGCCTTTGAATTAACGTATTTCCAATCCAATATTGAAGGAGAGTTGATCGATAAAATACAAGAAATTGGGTTTTCTTATGATGGTGTTATATTAAATGCTGCTGCTTACACCCATACTTCTGTTGGTATTGGCGATGCAATCAAAGCCATTGAATCCCCCGTCATTGAGGTGCACATTTCTAATACATTTTCTAGAGAGGATTTCAGACATCAGTCCTATGTATCTCCAAACGCTAAAGGCGTTATTCTTGGGTTTGGTTTACAAAGTTACGAACTCGCCTTACAAAGTTTTATATAACAAAAAAGACGGTCCTTTCAGACCGTCTTTTGTATATATTTAGGTGTGCTTATATGTGAATAACTTCGTCATAAGCATCAGCCACCGCTTCCATCACCGCCTCACTCATTGTAGGGTGTGGGTGAATTGTTTTCAGTACTTCATGACCAGTAGTTTCAAGTTTTCGACCCAATACAGCTTCAGCAATCATGTCCGTAACACCAGCGCCAATCATATGACAGCCTAACCATTCGCCATATTTGGCATCAAAAATTACTTTCACAAAACCTTCTTTATGACCACCTGCACTTGCTTTTCCTGATGCAGAAAACGGAAATTTACCAACTTTAATATCAATGCCTTTGTCTTTTGCTTGTGCTTCCGTCAGTCCAACACTTGCAATTTCTGGAGTACAATAGGTACATCCCGGAATATTTCCATAATCAATAGCTTCTACATGTTGACCTGCAATTTTTTCGACACATAAAATACCTTCAGCAGATGCGACATGGGCGAGGGCAGGACCAGGAGTCACATCGCCAATAGCGTAATAGCCAGGGATATTTGTTTGATAAAAGTCATTAACTAAAATCTTATCTCTATCCGTTACAATTCCAACATCTTCTAAACCGATATTTTCAATATTAGTTTTAATTCCCACAGCAGATAACACAAGATCAGCTTCTAAAACGTCTTCACCTTTTTTGGTTTTGATAGTCGCTTTAATGCCTTCACCAGAAGTATCCACAGAAGTAACTTCAGTCGACGTTAACACTTTAATACCACTTTTCTTGAACGATCGTTCGAGTTGTTTGGAAACCTCTTCATCTTCTACAGGGACAATGCGTGGTAAATATTCCACAACGGTTACATCCGTTCCCATTGAGTTATAAAAATAAGCGAATTCTACCCCAATGGCACCAGAGCCTACAATGACTATTTTTTCAGGTTGTTTTTCTAATGTCATTGCTTTTCGGTAGCCAATTACTTTTGTACCATCTTGTGGTAAACTTGGTAATTCACGTGAGCGTGCGCCTGTAGCAATAATAATATGATTTGCACTATATTCAGTACCCTCAACATCAACTTTTTTTCCTGGTTTCAATGTTCCATAGCCAGAAATGATGTCAATTTTATTTTTTTTCATTAAAAATTGAACGCCTTTACTCATGCCTTCAGCTACATTTCGACTGCGGTTAACAACAGCATCAAAATCTTTGTCAAATTCCTTAACCGTTAGTCCATAATCATCGGCATGCTTAAGGTATTCAAATACTTGTGCAGATTTTAGAAGCGCTTTGGTAGGAATACATCCCCAATTTAAGCACACACCTCCTAAGCTTTCCTTTTCAATCACGGCAGTTTTAAGGCCTAATTGTGAAGCTCTAATAGCAGTAACGTAACCTCCTGGGCCACTTCCTAAAACAATAACGTCGTATTTACTCATAAAATCAGTATTTTGAATTGGTTTTAAAGCGCAAATTTACAAAACCTATTGGTAATATTAAAGGTCTTCCGTAAAATGTGTTTTGCTTTTTTTGTTTGAAAATTTTGAGGCGTTATAATCAATTGATTTCCCCTTTGGAATTGACAACGATTTCCAATCTGTATTTTTGATAAGTTTCCCTATAAAAACAAGTTGTCCAACATGATACGCATAATGTGCCAGTTGTCTATTTAAAGCCTCTAGAACTGTATGTCCTTGATTACGGATATATATGATGGTGTTTAAATCTGTTACACTTAATTGACTAAACGTATCAAAGAAACAATTCCATCCAGTATTCCAATCATTTAAAACTGCATTTTTAGGGTTTTCTTCATTTATAAATTCATGGTCTCTATTGCGCCACGATTTTTCGCCATCCTCATTAAATGGGTTTGTCCATCGCGACACCATGTTTCCAGATAAATGTTTAACGATAGTAGCAATTGAATTTCCTTCTTGGTTTGGAATCCAATTTATTTCGGCTTCAGAAAGTTGATCTAAGGTTTTTTCGCCTAGAGATTTATAGTAGTTGAATTCTTTAGATAAACTTTCCAAGTTGTTATTCAATATGATTCATATTTAATAACTGCCATCATTTAAGTAGAGTTATCGATCTAAAATTGCTTGAACAGATTGCAAAGGAGAATCTAAAGTACCATTATAAAAATTTTCTTTATTTACTTCTATTTTGTAGATAAAACTTTCATCAGAATACATAGTTGGTCAATAGGATCAAATATACTTATATTTTTATAATCAGGTGTTATATTGCTTTTAAGAATTATAATTGTAGTTGCGGTTAAACTATCTATTCTATAAATACTGTCATAACATAAAATCATTAACTCCCAATGTGCTCAGAATTTGTGCTTGTTCATCGTCAGAATTTGACATAAATGAATTTTGGTAAGCTTTCTCGCCTTGATGATTATCGTATAGAACGTAACCTAATGCACTAAACAAAGCGACAAATTTAATAATAATCCAATTTCGCCAAAATTTATTTATTTTTTTTGGAGCGGTCATCTTATTTAAGTTTTTAATTAATATTAGTAATCGTATAAAGTTTCAGGTTGTTGTTCTATTGACAATAATTGAAGTTTAAGATCTTGTTTATTAGAATCTTTATCTACTATAATTTTGAAAACAGCTTTAACATACTCGTTATTTCTTATTTCGTTTCCATTATCGTCGTAGATTACTAGGTTTCTTAAATCAACTTCAACAGTATTGGGTGCGTAACTTTTTTTTATACTTGGAATAATAGTAACATGAATATTAAGTTTTTCATTTCCGATTTTAATTTTTTGTGTGGTGTATAGCTGTGCCCCAAAATCATTATAATCATTGCAAGCAAAATAGGGCATAGTACTAATTTTAAAATGTATAAAAATAGTATTGTCATCGTAAATCTGAATGGATTTTTGTGTTGAAAAAGCGCCATGTAAGCTAATTTCTTTTCCAACAGCTGTTTCTCGGTTTTTTAAAATATTTTTTAACGTCAAACAATCTTCACTAATTTCTAGAGAACGTTTATGTTTTTGTTTTTCAAAAGCTTCTAGATTTTGGTTTCCATTTTTACTTAGTTTTTTCTCATTCTTGCAACTAAACAATAATAAACCAAGAACTAAAAATGTAATTTTTTTCATAACTATAAGTATTAAAAAAGAGTTTTTACAATTATACTAGTTTTTAATATAATTATCCCAAACCGATTGATAAGCGTAAGACTTTAATTGATAAGCGTTAAAATTGCATTCAAATTGTGTCGAATATCCACTTAATTTGTAAACAAATTCATAATATATTATGTAGTCTTGAAAAAAAGAAAATTATAGAAAGTCAAAACTTATTTTGTTTGATTCCATTTGCAAAGAAACTAACCGTATTTAACTTAATCGTCTTTAAACTTCAAACTTACAGAGTTGACACAGTAGCGTGTCCCAGTTTCTGTAGGTCCATCATTAAATACATGACCTAAGTGACCATCACAGGCCATACACACAATCTCCGTTCGAATCATGCCAAGGGTTTTGTCAGAAATATACCCCACTTTTCCTTTAATAGATTCATCAAAACTTGGCCATCCACAATGGGCATCAAACTTGGTACTACTTTCAAAAAGAGGTTCATTACATCCTGCACAACAGTAGGTCCCGTTTTCAAAATGAAGATTATAGGCACCTGAATGTGGTATTTCAGTTCCTTTTTTTCGAAGAATGCGGTATTGTTCATCCGTTAATTCTTCTTTCCATTCGATTTCCGATTTATTCATTTTTTGTTGGTGTAAAAGTTAAGGCAGCACCATTAATACAATGTCGTTTACCCGTTGTTTGTCGCGGACCATCATTAAATACATGTCCCAAATGGCCGCCACATATGGCACAATGCTCTTCTGTACGTGCCACTCCAATATTATAGTCTACTGAAAACGCGACATTACCTTCTATTTCTCTGTCAAAACTAGGCCATCCTGAACCAGAATCAAATTTGTAAGTCCCCTCAAATAGTGGAGTGTTACACCCTGCACAGCTATAAATTCCAGGTTCATAAATTTTATCTAGTGGACTTGAACCTGCACGTTCTGTTCCGGCTTGTCTCAAGACATAGTATTGAAGTTCTGTGAGCTGTGTTTTCCATTCTTGATTTGTTTTAGTGACAGAAAATACTTCCTTTTTTTGGGCATTAGATTTACAAGAGAACACGAGAAAGATTATACAAATTGAAATTAAGTTTTTGATATTCATGAGTAGGGTTTTAAATTTCATTAAAAATAAGTATTTATTTAATGAGTTATATTTTTTTCACATAAATTTGTGACTCTTGAAGTAGACTTGTGTCCAAATACTATACAGAACGTTTTTTATAATTTTAAAAATAAACTGCTTAAATAATGAAAAATAAACTTTTAACATTCCTAGTTTGTATGCTTAGTTTTTCCTGTGCAACCAATCCATTCACAGGAAAAAAAACCATGGCTTTTATGCCAAACTCTCAGTTATTACCAATGGCTTTTGCTCAGTATGATCAGTTTTTGACTGACAATAAAGTACTAAAAGAAACATCGGATGCTGAAATGATTACAAGAGTGGGGCAACGCATTTCAGTTGCAGCGGAACGTTGGTTAGATGCTAATAATTATCAAGGCTATTTAAAAGATTATAAATGGGAGTATAATTTAGTTGATGATAAGACTGTGAACGCTTGGTGCATGCCTGGTGGGAAAATCGTTTTTTACACGGGGATTCTTCCGATCGCTGCTGGAGAAACAGGTGTCGCTGCCATTATGGGTCATGAAGTCGCACATGCATTAGCAAACCATGGTCAACAACGTATGAGTGCAGGAATGATTCAACAAGCTGGTGCGATTGGCGTTGCCGCAGCTACAAACGATAAAAGTAGTACAGAACAACGTATTTGGATGCAAGCGTACGGAGCTGGCAGTTCAGTAGCTGGAATGTTACCTTTTAGTAGATCCCATGAAACAGAAGCTGATAAAATTGGTTTATATCTTATGGCAGTAGCAGGCTATAATCCTGAGGAAGCCTCTAAATTATGGGAACGCATGAAAGCCAATAGTGGAGGCAAAGCCCCACCGGAATTTTTAAGTACGCACCCGTCAAACGATTCGCGTATTGCTAATTTAAGATCCCTATCAAACCAAGCAAAAGAGGAAGCTCTCAAGTTTGGAGTGACATCTTTTAGGTAATACGTTCGTCAGAATTGAAATAAATCATTAAATTAGGAGCTGCTCAACAAAATGAGCAGCTTTTTTATGAAACGCGCTTGCTAAAATTATTAACACCCAAGGGAATGACTAATAGTGAACAGCATGTGACCTTTTAAAAATAATAGATAAGACACATGAAAAAATTTGAGAAAGGTAGTAAAAAACTCACCAAAGCTTGGGCATTTTATGATTGGGCGAATTCAGTATACCCTCTAGTAATTAGTACGGCAATTTTTCCAATCTACTACAGCAGTATGACAAGTTCATTTGCAAATGCTGAAGGAGATATTTCTTTTCTAGGAATGTTTTGGGATCCTACATCCCTGTACGATTATACATTGGCATTCTCTTTCTTAATTGTTGCGGGTATTTCACCTATTCTTTCTGCGATTGCAGATTATATGGGTAATAAACTAAAATTCATGAAATTCTTTTGTCTTTTAGGATCCTTGTCAGTAATGTGTTTATTCTTTTTTACGGGCCCAAATACCTTATGGGTAGCACTCACTTTTACCATTTTGGCAAGTATTGGTTTTTGGGGGAGTATAGTGTTTTATAACGCCTATTTACCTGAAGTCGCCTTTCCAGAACAACAAGATAAAGTCAGTGCTCAAGGATTTATTTTTGGTTATACGGGGTCGGTGTTATTACTTGTTTTTAGTCTAGCAATGGTTCAAATGCCTGAATGGTTTGGGATTACAGATCCCACCTTAGCGCCTCGAATCACATTTTTATTAGTCGGTATTTGGTGGCTTGGATTTGCTCAGATTACATACAGAAATCTACCAAATAATACATTTAACCATAAACCTGAAAAAGATTTTATTTGGAAAGGACTTAAAGAGTTAAAAATTGTTTTTAAGGAACTTGTTAATTATCCACAGCTTAAATATTTTTTAGTGTCTTTTTTCTGTTTCAGTGTGGGGGTTCAAACCATTGTGCTCATGGCTGGCATTTTTGGCAGTAAAGAATTAGGATTACCAACTTCAAATTTAATTTTCACAATTATTCTTGTACAGCTTGTCGCAATTCTTGGCGCTTTCCTGTTTTCAAAATTATCAACTAAAATCGGAAACATCAGAACCTTAAAATTAACACTCATTATATGGGGAGGTGTCTGTCTTTTGGCATTTTCGTTAGATGTTAATCAACCTAACATAGATTATTATTTTTATTGTTTAGGTATTTTATTAGGCTTTGTTTTGGGGGCTACCCAATCGATTGGTCGTTCAACTTATTCAAAGCTATTAACAGATACCCATGACCATGCTACATATTTTAGTTTTTATGATGTCACCGAAAAAATCGCTATAGTTTTAGGGATGTTGGTTTTTGGGTTACTTATCGCTTTGACAGGTTCTATGCAATATTCGGTACTTTCATTAGCATTCTTTTTTCTGATTGCCTATATTGTGCTAAGCCGCATCAAAGCCACTAAATTTGTCAATTAATTTCTTTTAAATTACATCAATTCCTAAGTTGGCATAACAATTGAACTTATTTTAATAACGAAAGAATATACACTCTTATAAGGGTTTACTTGCGTATAATATGAATCATTAATATCAAACTAGTTCTGTTTTATGACAGAATGACCTAATATGCCTATGAGCAAATCAAAATTCACAATGCTTGACAGTTTGTCATTACAAGACTTTGACGAAAATTCGGAGTTAATTCCATTAATGACCACTGAAGATGAAGAAGCTATAAAAAATGAATCGTTACCAGAAACAGTGCCGATTCTTTCGCTAAGAAATACTGTTTTATTTCCAGGAGTAGTCATTCCAATTACTGCTGGTCGAGACAAGTCTATTCAGTTAATCAATGACGCAAATTCGGGTTCTAAAGTCATTGGTGTGGTTTCTCAAAAAGATGAAACTATAGAAGATCCATCTATTGATGACATTTACTCGACTGGAACGGTTGCACGTATTTTAAAAGTACTTAAAATGCCTGACGGAAATACAACAGTTATAATTCAAGGTAAAAAACGATTTCAAATCTCTGAAATGGTATCGGAATCGCCTTATATGGTGGCTAAAATTCAGGATGTTCCAGAAATTACCCCTTTGGGTACCACCGAATTTCCTGCGATTATTGAATCTATTAAAGATCTTGCTTTACAAATTATTAAACAAAGCCCAACAATTCCAAGTGAAGCTTCTTTTGCCATAAAAAATATTGAAAGCAGTTCATTTCTAATCAATTTTGTGTCCTCAAACATGAACCTCTCTGTTGTTGAAAAGCAGAAGTTATTAGAAGTACATGACCTTCAAGAACGTGCGTTGCTAACTTTGAAACATATGAATGTTGAGTTTCAACGCTTGGAGCTTAAAAATGATATTCAATCCAAAGTGCAAAGTGACATGAGTCAGCAACAACGCGAATATTTCTTACAGCAACAAATCAAAACTATTCAAGAAGAATTGGGCGGTGTGAGTTATGAAGAGGAAATTGAGGAAATGAAATCTCGTGCGGTTAAAAAATCATGGAATGCTAAAGTAGAGGCTCATTTTAATAAAGAAATTGGGAAACTTCAACGCATGAACCCACAAGTTGCCGAGTATTCCATTCAACGTAACTATTTAGATCTTTTTCTAGATTTACCTTGGGATTCTTTTAGTGATGATAATTTTGATTTGAAACGTGCACAAAAAATATTGGACCGCGATCATTTTGGATTGGAAGAAGTCAAACGTCGAATTATAGAATATTTGGCTGTTTTGAAACTTCGAAAAGACATGAAATCGCCCATTCTTTGTTTGTATGGTCCTCCAGGCGTTGGTAAAACATCTTTAGGAAAGTCCATAGCGGAAGCTTTAGGAAGAGAATATATCAGAATCTCATTAGGAGGACTTAGAGATGAAGCAGAAATTAGAGGGCATAGAAAAACATATATAGGTGCTATGCCAGGACGAATTTTGCAAAGCTTAAAAAAGGCAGGGACATCTAATCCCGTATTTGTTCTAGATGAAATAGATAAACTTTCAAGCTCTCATCAGGGCGATCCATCGTCTGCAATGCTAGAAGTTTTAGATCCAGAACAAAACTCAGAATTCTATGATAACTTTTTAGAAATGGGGTATGACCTTTCAAAAGTTATGTTTGTGGCCACGTCTAACAGTCTTAATACTATACAACCTGCGCTTTTAGATCGAATGGAAATTATTAATGTGAGTGGCTATACGATTGAAGAAAAAGTTCAGATTGGAAAAAAATATTTATTACCTAAGCAAATTTTAGAGCATGGAATGAAATCTTCTGATTTAAAAATTGCACAACCACAATTAGAAAAAATTGTCGAGGGCTACACTAGAGAATCTGGAGTTCGTGGTCTTGAAAAACAAATCGCAAAAATGGTACGTTACGCTGCTAAAAACATTGCAATGGAAGAATCCTACGCTGTTAAAGTTTCTAACGACGCCATTATAAAAGTATTAGGCAGTCCAAAACTTGAACGCGATAAATATGAAAATAACGATGTCGCTGGTGTTGTAACTGGCTTAGCATGGACGCGTGTTGGTGGCGATATTTTATTTATTGAATCTATTTTATCTAGGGGAAAGGGGAGCTTAAATATCACTGGGAATTTAGGTAAAGTAATGAAAGAATCGGCAACTATTGCCATGGAATACATCAAAGCAAATGCGGATTTATATGATTTAAAGCCAGAAATTTTTGACATATATAACGTGCATATTCATGTCCCTGAAGGCGCTACTCCAAAAGATGGTCCTAGTGCAGGAATTACAATGCTAACATCGTTAGTGTCTTTATTTACACAGAAAAAAATTAAGAAAAATTTAGCGATGACTGGGGAAATTACATTGCGAGGTAAAGTGTTGCCTGTGGGCGGAATTAAAGAGAAAATTTTAGCAGCAAAGCGTGCAAAAATTAAAGAGATCATTCTATCTAAGGAAAACAAAAGTGACATTGAAGATATCAATCAAACGTATTTAAAAGGGTTAACTTTTCATTTTGTTTCTGAGATGAGTGAAGTCATTGAAATAGCAATTACAAACCAAAAAGTGAAAAATGCAAAAACACTTTAATTTAGTTAATTTTTTCAACTCTCAAAATAAACACTTCTAATATTCGTTTTAGAACTGATTAACATTACATGAGAATAAGGATAGTTGTTACGTTTTTTTTGGTTTTCTGCTGTAGTTCAGCTGTGTATGCGCAGTTAGGAGGTGAATCTACATACCAATTTTTAAATCTTGTTTCCTCTCCGCGTCAAGCGGCTCTAGGAGGTAAAGTCCTTACAAATGTTGATTATGACGTTACACAAGCGCTTTATAACCCAGCAACTATTAATGAGGATATGGATAATCAGTTGGCACTAAATTACTCTAATTATTTAGGAGATATTAGCTACGGAACAGCTACTTATGCCTACACTTGGGATCGTAGAACAAAAACATTTCATATTGGAATGACCTATATTAATTATGGTAGTTTCGATGGGTATGATGAAAACGGAATAAGTACAGGGACATTTTCTGGAAATGAAGCTGCTATTTCAATGGGGTATGCTACTCAAGTTGGGTACTCGGATTTTTATATCGGTGGAAATCTTAAGTTAATTTCCTCTAAACTTGAGCAGTATAATTCGCTTGGTGTTGCTGGAGATTTAGGATTGATCTATATAAATGAGTATTTAGAGTTTAATGCGGCTCTTGTAATTCGGAATTTTGGAACACAACTCACAACTTATGCTGGCTTAAAAGAGTCATTACCACTAGAAATTGCTCTAGGGTTTTCTCAAAAACTTGAAAATGTTCCTTTAAGATGGCATCTCACTTTTGAAAATTTACAGCAATGGCCAATTGCAACGGCTAATCCTGCGCGAGCTACATCAGATTTAAGCGGAAATCAAACGGAAGAAAAAGTTGGGTTTCTAAGTAATATTGCTCGACATACCATTGTGGGTTTAGAGTTATTTCCTGATAAAGGATTTAATATTAGATTAGGTTACAGTTTTAGAAGGGCAGAGGAGTTGAAAATTATAGAACAACGCAATTTTTCAGGATTTTCTTTTGGAATTGGCTTGAAGTTTAACAAAATAAGATTTAGTTTTACACATGCACTCTATACATTAGCCTCAAATACAAGTTTTTTTGGGGTTCAAATAAATTTACAGTAATGAAAAAAATAACTATTGCCATTGATGGATTTTCCTCCACAGGAAAAAGTACACTTGCCAAACAACTCGCGCAAAAGCTTCAATACGTTTATGTAGACTCTGGTGCAATGTATCGTGCAGTAGCTTTGTATGCACTACAACACAAACTGATTCAAAATAGTGTTCTAAATACAGAAGAACTCATAAATAATTTACCGCTTATCAACGTGGCTTTTCAATACAATGCATCTTTAAAAGCTTCTGAAATTTATTTAAATGATGTAAATGTGAATACAGAAATTCGAACTATGGAGGTTTCTAATACAGTTAGCATCGTTGCATCGGTGCCAGAAGTTCGTCAACAATTAGTAGCATTACAGCAACACATGGGTGCAAAAAAAGGCATTGTGATGGATGGAAGAGATATTGGTACAGTCGTTTTTCCGGATGCTGAGCTTAAACTTTTTATGACCGCTTCTGCCAATACACGTGCACAAAGACGATATGATGAGCTAGTTGCTGGGGGAACAACAGTTTCTTATGATGCTGTTTTAGAAAATATAACTTCGCGTGATCATCTCGATTCTACTCGTGAAGACTCTCCACTTTACAAGTCTGAAGGCGCTATAGAAATTGATAATTCAAAGCTAAGTTTAGACCATCAATTTGAAAAGGTCTTGGCACTTGTAAATTCAAAAATTGACTTCAAAAATCTCTAAATATTTAGTGTTTTAAATTTCAAGTATATAAGAATTAAGGGGTTCAAAATATCAAATTTAGTAATCATAATTGGTCTCTCTTAAAAACAGATAAGAAATCATTTGGAAACATTAGGGATAAATCGTAACATTGCACTCCTTTTAGCAAATAATAGATTCAGTAAAAGGAATTAACTTTAATTAATAACACTTTTATAGGGGTGCTTAAATGAATCTTTCCCCTGTAAAATACAAATTTTTAAACAGCCATGGCTGAAGAAAAAAACACAAATGTGGAAGAAGTAACTGCAGAAACTACCGCAGTAGAAACGCCACAAGTAAACGAAGCTCAAGCAAATCCTGAGCAATTCCTTAAAGATTTTAACTGGCATAATTACGAAGAGGGGATCGATCCTGTTGACGATGCTAAACTTGATGAATTCGAGAAGTTAGTCGCTAGTAATTTTGTAGATACACTTGATGATCAAGTTGTGGAAGGTACTGTAGTTCATATTTCTGATCGTGATGCGATCATTGATATCAATGCAAAATCAGAAGGTGTCATTTCATTAAATGAGTTTCGATACAATCCAAACTTAGCTATTGGAGATAAAGTAGAAGTTTTAATTGATGTGCGTGAAGATGCAACAGGTCAATTAATTCTTTCTCACCGAAAAGCTAGAGTGATCAAAGCATGGGATCGTGTGATCTCTGCAAATGAAACAGGAGAAATCGTAAATGGTTTCGTTAAATGTCGTACTAAAGGTGGTATGATCGTAGATGTATTTGGTATTGAAGCATTCTTACCAGGTTCTCAAATCGATGTGAAGC
>TARA_B110000027_G_scaffold3371_1_pt1 | contig 14683 bp, 7 predicted proteins | sample TARA_B110000027 | Tara Oceans TARA_B110000027 (sample SAMEA4397101) | marine metagenome | biome: Polar Biome; feature: [SRF] surface water layer (ENVO:00010504); material: water (ENVO:00002006), including particulate matter (ENVO:01000060) such as... | depth 5 m
CGGGTCAAACCAAATTGCCAGGGAATATCGAACGTGTTGTTTCGTCCGCGAACTTACAGTTAATTGATCGCTCATTATTGAACAGTAAATTCAATATTGACCGTGACATGGGTATTCAACTTAGACATAAAACAAAACTAGGAGGAAATTGGATTTCAAGAGAAAAGTTTTCAATTTCACAGGGTGAAGGAAGAAATATTACCGAAGGTAATATAGGTGGACTTCAATATACTTCAAGATTAGAGTTACTTCCTTTTGGCGAATTCTCTTCAAAGGGAGATTATTCACAGGGAGATTTGAAACGAGAAAAATTAATTAAAGCCATGTTCGGTTTTACCTATGATATTAATAATAATGCAGTAAAAAGCCGAAGTAATATGGGATCATATATGACCCAGTCTAATGGCGGTTTATTTGAAACGGATATCACAACGGTTTTTTTAGATGGAGTAATAAAATATAATGGATTTGCCTTAACTGGGGAATACGCCAATAGAAACGCTGATATTATAGAAGCCCTTGAAGCCGATCGAAGAACAAAAACCGGTGCAGTTGTAGGAGCAGGATCAGCTGTAAATTTTCAGGGAAGTTATCTCTTCAAAAATAATATAGAAATGACCCTACGATATACGAATATTGATTTCAAAGAATTAACACGTCTTTCTGACTTAAAACAAATCACCTATGGAATATCAAAATATGTTGTGGGACACAGTCTCAAGATACAGGCAGATCTCAGTTTTTCACAATCCAATTCAATGAGAGATTATGTGCTTTTTAGAACAGGATTTGATCTCCATTTTTAATAATTTAATAACATAGTTATTGTAAATTAAACGCATATTTACCTAAAAAATCTACCATATGGATAATATATATTTATTAATGTTAGTCGCTCTTGCAGTCCTTGCGGTAGTTGATATTGTTGTAGGTGTCAGTAATGATGCGATCAATTTTTTAAACTCTGCTATCGGATCTAAAGCTATTTCTATTAGAACCATAATGATAGTGGCGAGTTTAGGAATTTTTATTGGAGCTGTTTTTTCAAGTGGAATGATGGAAGTGGCAAGGAAAGGAATTTTTAATCCAGCTGCTTTTTATTTTGATGAAATTATGGTCATTTTTATGGCTGTAATAATAACAGATATTTTATTGCTTGATTTTTTTAATACCCTTGGATTACCTACTTCAACTACCGTATCAATTGTTTTTAATCTTTTGGGAGCATCTATAGTCATGTCACTTATTAAAATAGGGGCTTCTGATACAGAAACATTTGCAGACATAAGTAATTATATTAATACTGATAAAGCGATAACGATCATCAGTGGAATACTACTTTCAGTTGTCATTGCCTTCTCTGTAGGAGCTTTTGTTCAATGGATTTCAAGAATAATTTTTACCTTTCAATTTGAGAAAAAAGTTAAAAACTTTGGAGCTTTGTTTGGAGGTATCGCTCTTACCTCTATTACTTATTTTATTTTTATTAAGGGTTTAAAAGGTACGCCCTATTATAAAGACCTTTCTGGAATTTTAAAAGATAATGAGATTCTGATCGTATTTGCAGCATTTATTATTTTAACACTATTTTCTTATTTGTTCCAAAAAATCTCTCAAAAAAGCATTTTACTTGTGATTATTTTGGTGGGAACTTTTGGTTTAGCACTTGCGTTTTCAGGAAATGATTTGGTGAACTTTATCGGAGTCACTATGGCTGCATATCATTCTTATGAGGCCTGGAGTATCTCAGGCATTGATCCTACCTTGTTTTCAATGGAGGTATTAGATAAAAAGGTGCCAGCAGAACCTCTTTTGTTATTTATTGCAGGTGGAATTATGGTAGTTACACTTTGGTTCTCTAAAAAGGCAAAATCTGTTGCAGAAACGGAAATTGGGCTTTCGAGACAGAATGATACCCATGAAAAATTTAATCCAAATATGCTGTCCAGAGGACTTGTAAATATATTTTTCGGAATGTCTTCCGCCTTTAGTTCGGTGATGCCGAATTCTATAAAAACTAAAATTGAAAATAGTTACGAGCGGCAAAGTGCTTTTTTAATTTCTAAAGACCAAAGCGTTAATGCTCCTGCATTTGACATGATTAGAGCCTCAGTAAATCTTATGGTGGCAGGTGTTTTGATCTCCATAGCTACTGCTATGAAACTTCCTTTATCCACAACCTATGTAACTTTTATGGTAGCAATGGGTACATCTCTTGCGGACAGAGCTTGGGGTAGGGAAAGTGCGGTATATCGTGTCGCTGGAGTTGTGAGTGTTATTGGAGGCTGGTTTCTTACGGCTTTAGCTGCACTAGCCGCTTCTGGAATTGTAGTATTTTTAATTCAATGGGATAAAGTAACAATGATTCCTGTTTTATTACTTTTAACGGTAGTTTTATTAGTGAGAAACTTTATTTCACACAAGAATAAAACGACAAGAATAGACCCTAAACAACTTAAAAAATCTGAGAGTAGCACAGTTCAAGGGATTATTTCAGAAAGTGCTGATAATATTGTTAATGTAATTTCCAGGACAACTAAGATTTATGCTAATTTTTTAGAGGGACTTTCTACACAAAACTCAGATTTACTCAAAAAGAGTAAAAAAGGTGTTGCCAAATTAGACGGTGAGATTGACGAACTAAGAGACAATATTTTCTTTTTTATAAAGAATCTGGATGAGACTAGTGTAAGAGGGAGTAATTTTTATATTACCATTTTGGCCTATTTAACAGACATTGCACAGTCTCTCGATTTTATCTCAAAAAAGAGTTACAAGCATGTTAATAATCAACACCAAAAATTAAAATTCAATCAGTTTAAAGATCTTAAAGAAATTGAAGATCGTTTAAGTCTTTTATATAAAGAGATAATTGATGTTTTTTTGAGTAGAAAGTTTGAGCGAATTTCCTTTATCATTGCTCAAAAGGAAGAATTAGTTGCTTTTATTTCTGAAAAAATTAATGCTCAAATTAATCGTACAAGAACTGAGGAGTCAAGTCCAAAGAACACGACGCTTTATTTTAATATTTTACTCGAAACTAAAGACTTATTAAATAGTATTATGTCTTTGATGGAAGAGTATTACAGTAGCTATAAAAAATAAGGATTATCTAAAATTTATCAAAAAAAGGGTTCCACTGGACCCTTTTTTATTAAAAAAATTAAGAAGGTTAGTATTAAAGACGTATTGTATATCCCAACGAAAACTGACGGCCTATATTACGTAATTTAAAATATTGACTTTCTTTATTAAAGCCCTCAAAGCGACTTTCACGTTCGTCATTTAATAGATTTGTGATTTTAAATGTTAGAGTTCGATTACCCTTAAATTGTTTAATAAAATTAAAGTTTAGACTGTTGAATGGCATAGTGTACACGTCAGGATAAAAGCCGTCTCCCACCACTTCTAAGGTTTTCCCCTGAACATTAAAATACAAACCAATTTGAATATTTTTTTCTTTATTATTGTAGTCTAAGCCTGTATTAATAAGATGAGGTGACTGTCCCTGTAAGGGTCTAGAATTTCCTATAGTTTGTCCTTCTCTTAATCCTAGTGTTCTTAATTTTAATTCATCTTCACTATACTTTTCATCAGAAATAATAAAGGAGCCATTAAAGTTGAAATTCAAATTTCTTATACTTGGAATAATTGAGGTAACACTACGTCTCAATTCTAATTCAACACCCATTACCGTTGCATTTTCTAGATTTAAAGGAGTATAATTTGAAGTTGAAGCTGCTATAAAACCAATTTCAATCGGATCAGTAAGATTTTTATAAAACACACTCATAGCAAATAGCTGAGCATTTTCTCCAAAAGCTTCATAACGAATATCGAAATTGTCAATATAAGTGGGTTTAATATTAATATTCCCAATAAAAAAAAGATTGGATAGAGGATCATAAATCTCAGCGATAGAGGCTTCTTTAAAGCTTGGTCTAGCAGTAGTCAAGGAATAAGCAAAACGTAAATTTTGATTTCCTTTTAGACCATAAATAAAGTTTAAAGAGGGAAAAAGATTGCTCTTGTTTATTATTTTTTGGTTGTTATAAACTTGACCTAACTGGCTGTTTTTACCTGTGTAAAGCACTTGGTAGTTTTCAAATCTGAATCCTAATATGGATTTCAGTTTTTCAGAAAGATTAAATTCATTGGAGATGTATGTGGCTAGATTATATTGTTTTGAATTGAATAAATTAGCATCCTGACGAATGGTAGTTTGTGGGTTGATGTATGTTCCTCTAAGATTAGTAGAACTAATTATATTGTTGGGATTGAATAATTGATTTGGATCTCCACCATAATTTGACCAATCTTGTTCCGAAGTAAAAGTCGAACTTACAGAGTATTGAGCAATTGAGAAATCACGTTCTTTTTGTGAACGATATATTCCAAATTTGAGTAAAGCATTTGATCCTAAAAATTCAATTCTTTTGGTCGCGTCAATTTTTCCTACAAGATTATTTTCATCTAGCGTTCTCCAGATACGTTTGGGCTCTGTGTTTTCTTGAAAACTAAAAATACCTTCTTCATCTTGAAATGTTGTATTTCTTACATCTTTGTCATGAACTTTTGCTAAAGTTCCAGATAACGTCCACTCCATTTTAAAATCACCCTCAGAAAAATTATGTAATCCAGACAATATTCCATTTGAAATATTTCTCTCGGTATATTCTAAATTATATTTATTAAAATCAATAAAGTCAGAAAAACGAGTTAGCTGTCTGAAGCTTCCAGAAGTGCTTTCCCCATTCTGTATATGTAGGGCATTAAATTTAATTTTAGTAGCAGAGGATTTGTACGTTGCTCCTATTAGACCATTTGCAATAATATTTCGACCGCCTATAGTTCCTGACTGAATTCGATTCTCTTCAAATGTATAAACCTTTTTGTCTGGACTAAAGTTGTAGATATTGTTTTCAGCATTTTCATAAACTGTCTGTTCGTTTTTGTAGGAAATTGATCCTAAGATTCCGATAGATTTATTTTCTCCAAATTTAAATTGGTTCCCATAAGAAACACCCAAACTATAATTTAAACCACTTGTTTGAATGGTAGGAGCCATTTGAGGATTAAACTGGTCAGCTATTTTATTAATAATCGAAAGACCTTCTTCCGTCTGATTAAAGCGGGGATCAAATGTATTTCCTAAAAAACTATTTGCAATTTTATTTTTTCGCATACCGTCATCAAAACCCAAAAAATCTGTTTGACTTCCTTCATCACTTAAATAATTTGAATTGAAATGCATATCAGGGTTATAAGCAGTGCTCATCGAAATCGAAAATTCTTCTTGATTTGGAAATTCTTTAGTAACAATATCTATGACTCCACCGGTAAAATCTGAGGGTAAATCTGCACGTGCAGATTTTATCACCAATATATTTGAGAGCATGTTGGTAGGAAACAAATCCATTTGAATCGTATTACGATCCGGGTCAAGACCAGGAATGTCCACTCCATTGAGAATCGATTTTGAATAGCGATCACCCAACCCCCTTACATATACATATTTTCCACCCTGAACTGAAACTCCAGGGACACTTTTAATCGCTGAAGCAATATCACTTGCACCAATTTTCTTGAAGGCTTGAGCAGATATTCCGTCCAACAAACTGGCCGATTTTCTTTGAATTTCAAGCACTGATGATTCAGTATTTCTCTTAGCTTCAACGCTAACAATTACCTCATCTAATCCTTGAGCAGCACTATTTAAAACTACATCTGTAGTTGTATAATTATCTTTCGTGACACTGATGCGGGTAATCTCTTTTGTTTCATAACCAACAAAAGAGAAAATAAGGGTATAAGTTCCAGCACTTAATTCAAAAGTATATTTACCATCAAAGTCTGATGTTATTCCATCTCCTGTTTCTTTTACTAAAATATTAGCAAAGGGAAGTGGCTCATTATAGTCACCATCAATGAGTGTCCCTGAAATACCTTGTTGAGAGTAGGTTGTAAAACTGAAAAGTAAAATAAAAGAAGAAAAGTAAAATAGTTTCATTTAAGGGTTTTTGTAAATAATATAAAACAGGAATTGCCCGAAATTACTTCGGGCAATTTTTAATTTAAATAGGGTTATTTTGATTAACGATAGTAAAAAGTCCAATCAAATTCTGATTTGTTTGTAATTCCTTCACTTTCATCACTATTAATTATTTTCGCAAAATTTAGAGCAGCTTCTTCAAAATTACTTTCATCTGATTTGTCATCAAAGATTTGATTTATTGATTCCACGTCTGAGCAGTTTATTCCATCTTTATCGCTTGGATAAAGGATATTAATGTTTGTAAAAGTCAACATTCCAGAAGCGAATGAAGCGGCATCTGCACTTGCATCCAATTCAACATCTTTACCTGATGCAAAATTGGAGAAGAGTATATTTATTAAATTTCCAGTAGCACCTTTTCTGAAATCAGCCATTTCACCATCTACACCTAGAGCATTACAATTCAGCGTTGCTCCAATAATGGTAGTATTTTTAATGGTAAAACTTCCAAGAGCAGACCCTTCAGGTCCGTCAATTTCAAGACCGTGGTCGGATGCAGATTCTAAAATGATATAGGCACCATCAATTGTTCCTGAGTATCCTTGGTCAATATCCAAGGCATCGTCTCCTTGTCCCCAAACTAATAAATTAGTGGCGTTAACAGTCCCACCAAAAAATTCGATACCATCATCTACATTAGCGATAACTTCAATGTGATCAATTGTTGTTCCTGATCCAATTCCTCCAAGGGTTAAGCCATTTATTTCATTGCCTTCTCCAATCTCTGCACCTCCATGTCTGATTGAAACATATTGGATTGTTCCCGAATTATCAGTAGCGTCAGTTCCTCCGTATAAGCCATTGATGTCAGAAGTCGGAATTCCTTCAATTTGAAGTTCAGTAACGTCTCCTGAAAAAGAGCATGGCGCTTTACCTAAAATAATTAAACCACCCCATAAACCTCTTGATTCAACACTCAATGAAGGACCGTTGCTGGGATAAGTTCCTCCCATTAAAATGTTGTCTGATACAGAAGTGAAAATGATCGGCGATTCATAAGTTCCCATAGCATTCAATTTAGAACCTCTCGCTACAATAAGTGTAGAAGCGTCTGCTCCAGTTCCAGCAGCAGCTTTAATGATTGTTCCTGCAGGAATTGTTAAGGTTACACCTTCAGTAACAGCAACACGTCCTTTAAGTAACCAAATTTTGGAAGCATCCAAGGTTAAATCAGAAGTGATATTTCCTTCTAAGGTTGATCCAGCAAAAGGATCAACTTCCACAACGGTTTCAACAGTTTTAGTTACCGTCTCAAATATTGTTACATACTCAATCATAGGTTCTTCTTCAGAACAAGCTATAAAAGCAGTAAGTAAAGTGGCGATTAATAAATTCTTGAATTTTAGTATTCTCATTTTATGATTTTAGGTTTAAATTTTAATTTTATACAAATCTATCCTGAGAACTTTAATCCTATTTTATCTAATTGTTAACTTTGAATGGTATAGTGTTAAGATAATGTTACGAGATATATTTTAAATTAAACTTTAGTCAACATAATGTATAAGAATATTAGATTTGTAGTATGAATTGGGAATCATTATTATCATTAAAGCGCTTTGGTGACAACAACAAGCGATTAAGATTAGAACAGGACGATTTACGCCTAGGTTTTGAAGTGGATTACGATCGAATTGTGTTTTCAAATGCCTTTCGGAGCTTACAGGATAAAACCCAAGTTATTCCTTTCTCAAAAACAGATTTTGTTCATACTCGCCTAACGCATAGTTTGGAGGTTTCTGTAGTAGGAAGAAGTCTTGGACGAATTGCGGGTAAAGCAATTTTGGATAAACATCCCCACCTTAAAGCCTCTTTGGGCTATCTACCCAATGATTTCGGTGCAATTACTGCTGCAGCCGCTTTGGCTCACGATATTGGAAACCCTCCTTTTGGACATAGTGGTGAAAAGGCTATTGGGCATTTTTTTAAAACCGGAGGTGGTTCTGTTTTTAAAAACCAATTAAGTCCAATTGAGTTTCAGGATCTTTGTGATTTTGAGGGAAATGCGAATGGATTAAAAATTCTAACAGAATCTCAAATAGGAACACCAGGAGGACTTCGTCTAAGCTACGCAACATTAGGCGCTTTTATAAAATATCCAAAAGGTAGTCTCCCAATAAAACCATCTAAACATGTTGCAGACAAAAAGTATGGTTACTTTCAAACACAACTGTCTTTTTTTGAAGAACTTTCAAAGGAGTTATCCCTTCCCATTCAAAAAGGACCAGTACGCCACCCGTTAACTTATTTAGTTGAAGCTGCTGATGATATTTGTTACACGATTATTGATTTTGAAGATGGGATCAATCTAGGTTGGATTTCTGAAGATTACGCTTTAGAGTATTTAATAAACTTAGTTCGAGATCAAATTGATTCTAAAAAATATGCTCAACTAGCCCACAAACCCCAGCGACTAAGTTATCTAAGAGCCTTAGCTATTAATAGTTTAATTCAAGATGCGGTTAAAACATTTATTATAAATGAAGATGTTATTCTGTCGGGGAAGTTTGATGTAGCTCTTTTAGAAAAAAGTAAATACAAAGCCCAAATTCAAGATATTATTTCCCTTAGTATTAAAAATATTTACCAATCAAAAGAGGTAATACAAAAGGAGGTGGTTGGTCATCGAGCTATTTCTACATTATTAAATCATTATACTCATGCAGCAGTAAGGTTGTTCAAAGGAGAACCTAATTCTCATGATAAATTAATTTTATCCCTGGTAAATGAGGGAATGCCAATTATTGGGAAAAGTCATTATGAAACCCTTCTCAATGCAACTTGTTTTGTTGCTAGTCTGTCTGATGGAAAAGCTTTGCGAATGGCACAAGATATTGGAGGTTAATTTACACCTCTATTTTAATGCTAACTGATTATCTTTGCCAAAAAATAATTTATGAGATGGATTACTACTATCCTTATATTTAGTATTCTACAATGGTATGCTTTTCAAGCGATAAAAACGATTAGTTCTAATCGTTTAATTTGGTTAGTTTATGGAGTAATAGTCATTGTTATTATAGGGAATTTATTACTTCATTCTTTTATTTTAGAACGCCCGGATAATATGGAGCCTGAGTTAATGTATGCGATCGGCCTTTTTATTACCCTATTTACATTTCAAGCATTAATCACTTTAATATTGATGGGTGAGGATATCATCCGAGTTCCACAATCTATTTATGCTTATTTCTTTAAAACGCCAGGACAGAGTAATTTTTTTCCCGAAAGGCGAAAACTTTTATCTCAACTCGCAGTTGGACTTGCACTGATTCCTTTTTCCTCTCTACTCTATGGTATGTATCGAGGACGGTATAATTATAAAGTACTTTCTTATGTTTTAGAATATGATGATTTACCTGAAGCCTTCGACGGATTCAAAATTACCCAAATTTCAGATATCCACAGCGGAAGTTTTGACAATCCCACAAAAGTAAAATATGGAGTCGATTTAGTTAACAAACAAAAAGCAGATGTTGTTTTATTTACTGGAGATCTGGTGAATAATAAATCTGAAGAAGCACTTCCTTGGGCTAAAATTTTTGGCGATATAAAAGCAACTCATGGTGTTTATTCAATACTTGGAAACCATGACTATGGAGATTATACACAATGGCATTCTCCAGCTGCCAAATTGAAAAACATGGAAGATCTATATGATATTCAAAAGAGAATGGGTTGGGATTTGCTATTAAATGAATCTCGTTTTATTGAAAAAGAAGGACAACGTATAGCATTAATAGGAGTTGAAAACTGGGGAACAGGACGATTTAAAAAAGCAGGAGACCTCAATAAAGCACTCGAAAATGTTGCTCCAAAAGACTTTAAAATTTTAATGTCCCATGATCCCTCACATTGGGAAGCAGAGATTTTACCTCATCCCTATAACATTCATTTAACCTTGAGTGGTCATACACATGGGATGCAATTTGGAATTGAAATTCCAGGATGGATTAAATGGAGTCCTATTCAGTGGAGATATAAACAGTGGGCGGGGATTTATGGCCAATCTGAACAGCGCTTGAACGTTAATAGAGGGTTTGGGTATTTGGCCTACCCCGGACGTGTTGGAATGTGGCCAGAGGTAACTTCCATTACTTTAAAGAAATCAAAAACAAAAGTTTAATCTTTTTCTTTTACATTTGTTCGATAATTGAATCTAATTATGTCAAAATTCGGTGATTTACTAGACGAAAACATACCTATTTTGTTGGTTTTTTACCGACAAGATGAAGAATCCATTGATTTAAATCCCGTCTTAAAAGATGTAGCAGCAGCCCTAGGAGATAAAGGAAAAGTCATAAAAATTGATGTGGATAAAAATCACAAACTCTTAGAAGCCCTTCGCGTAAAAGTACTGCCAACTCTAATGATTTACAAATACAGTGAAATGGTCTGGAGACAAAGTGGTGAGCAGGATGCTAATACGTTGATTAGCCTTTTAAAGGATCATATTGGGTAGCAGAAAAACTTATTTAGTTTCTTCAGTTTTAAGGGAAGTTGTAAATAATTGTACACTTTTATTGTATTGAGCTTCTTGACTTTTGAAAAAAGTTTCACTTCCATATTTTTTTATCTGTTGTAGAAGATAATTGTAATTTAAAAATTCATTTTTAATTCGGTCTTCTAATACTAACTGATTATCCTGAGAAAATTGACTGTAAAGTTGAAGACGTTTTTTAATTTCATCTATAATTTTTGAAGTTAAAGATTCTGCTAATTCAGTTTCTTTAATAATGAAATATCCCTCAGCAATATCAATCAAGCCTGTATAATATTCATAGTCTCCATAGAGATATTTGAAAGAACTTGCAGAAGTCATAAATCGATTAAGAGTTTGCAATAGATCGGCTTTTTTTGCATGCTTAAGATCAGCCTCTACCAGGGTTCGATAACGTTCAATTTCTGTAATAATTTCTTCTCCTAGAGAATATTGTAAGTCCAAATTTAATGAGTTAAAATAGTTAAGACGATCGCTATATTTTAATCCAATGTTTTTCGACAAAACTTGCGCTTTTTCATTTTCATTAATTCTATAATATCCATCAACAAATGGTACCATTAGACTATAAAAACCAAAATAATCTAAAGGCATTTTTTTCAGTGCTAAATCAATGATCGTTAATGCTTTCTCCTTTTTCCCCTCATTTATAAGTTGTTCAGCAAGACGTGCCATATTGCTTCTGAAAGAAATACTGTTTTTTCTTGTTTCGGGGTCGTGATAAATTTCTGTACTCTCGGAATTTCCCCAATCCCATTGCATAACAATATCATACATTAGATCTGAGTCAATTCTCCCCATTAAATATGGATTGTCTTTACCCAAATCTGTTTTAATGGGAACTAGTTTATAAACCAATCCTTCAAGTTGGAGGTATTTTTTCATCCATAAATATTCAGAGTCTGAATAACTTCCTCCAGTGAAATAGATAGGCCGCTTCCAATTATTGTTGGCAACAATATCGAGCATCATCATTTGATTCTTAAGAATTGCACTTTCTGGTAAATCAATATCAATAAAAGGAACAATTTTATCAGCATCCTCTGGATTAACAATTCCACTTTTCAAAACATTTTCTTTATTGACTGGGATTCTTATTTTTCGGGTCGGATAAAAAACACCTTCTTGTTGACTCTCCGGAAGCTGGTTAATATCATTTCCAGATTTTTGCATCAAATCTTTGATTTTAGTTTTAGGATGGTCACTGGAAATCCAATTCATAAAATCTTTTATATCCCACCTTACAGAGTCTAAAAGTGGTTGATATCGAATGACATCTCTAACTCCATAAGCATAAAGATCATGGGTCATTTGAGAGGGTATAGGTTCGCTCTCGTATGTTTTTCGTTTCATTTGATCGATATACCAATCTGTTCCTAGCAACGAAGAGTTGATAGTACGAACATCTGTTCGATATTCTTCAATATCTTGGGCGTACCAAAGAGCAAAAGTGTCATTATCACCAATGGTAAAAATCATTGCCCCCTTATCCTTTTGAATGGATTGTAAATAAGATCGTGCCATCGATTGAGCGGTATAACGATTAGAACGGTCATGATCATCCCAGTTTTGGTATCCCATTAAAAAAGGTACTGCCAGAATGCATAAAGTGACTAAAGCTGGCTGTAAACTTTTAGATTTAATGTATTGCTGCACCCAATGAATTAATCCCATACAACCCAGTCCAATCCAAATTGCATACACATAAAATGATCCTACTAATGCATAATCTCTTTCCCGAGGTTCAAAAGGACGTTCATTAAGATAAACTTTTAGTGCAATTCCTGTGAATAGGAAAAAGAGCATTAATACCCAAAATCTTTTGGGGTCTTGCTGGTATAAAAAATAGATTCCGATTAAGCCTAAAATAAAAGGTAAAAAGTAGTAGGTATTTCTTGCTTTATTATTGAGAGCATCTTCATGAAGTTCAGACTGATTTCCCAAACGGATCTCATCTACGAATGGAATTCCACTCAGCCAATTTCCATTAAGGACATTATATTCACCTTGATTATCATTTTGACGTCCGGTAAAATTCCACATAAAATAACGCCAGTACATATATCCTAGCTGATACTCAAAAAAGAATTTTAAATTGGAAATAAACGAAGGTTTATTAATATTTAAATAAGGACTGTATTTTTTAAGGAAATCATGGTATTGATCTCCAGAAACAGAACCATCTGTAATTTCCTCTCTAAATTCATTTAATATTTGTTGAAGTTGAGAGTTTGATCTGTAAGAGGATTTTAAAGAAAATTCCAAGGGTTCAGTAAAATTTATGTAATTACCAGCATGTTCACTGCTCCAAAGTCTGGGAAGTAACCCACTGTGTTTACTGTTGGAATTAAAACGAGCATCTTTCCAGAAATTAACAATTTTGTAGCGTCCTGTTTTATAATCTCTTTCGTATTTGGGTTTATCGTCAATAAAGGGTTCTACGGGATCTTGGCCTGCATATATATCGGAAAACATTGGACCATAAAACAATTTAGTTTCAGGGTATTGTTCTAAATTATAATAAGCTAATAATAATCGTGCGTCAGAAGGTGAATTTTCATTTATAACTGTATTAGCATTTGCACGAATAGGAATCATGATCCAACAGGAAAACCCAATAAGCACGAATAAAATTGATAAAACTCCTGTATTTATATTTACCCATTTTTTTTTGCTTGTAAACTTTAAGCTATAATAGAAAAAGAAAATAAAAAGGAGGGCTGCAAAAAGGGTTCCGCTATTAAAAGGTAAGCCAATGGAATTCACAAAAAAGACTTCTGCTTTTCCAAAAAAGGCTAACGTAAGAGGCAGCAATAGTTTAAAAATAAATAATAAAATAGCAGTAGCAATTAAATTGGCATATATAAACCCTTTGACTGTAACTTTTTTGTAATTTTTAAAATAGTAAATCATTCCCAATGCAGGAATGGTAAGAAGGCCCATAAAGTGAACTCCAAAAGAAAGACCTATTAAAAAAGCAATCATCAAAAGCCAGCGGTCACCTCTGGAAGTATTCATCTCTTGCTCCCATCGCAACCCCATCCAAAATAAGATCGATAATATTAAGGTTGCCATGGCATAAACCTCAGTTTCGACTGCATTAAACCAAAAACTATCTGAAAAACAAAAAGCAAGTGATCCAACAGCTGCACTACCAAAAAAACCAATGCGCTCAGAAACTGAGTCTAAAGTTTTGAATGAGGGTAGCTTTTGGAGTAATAAGGTTATGGTCCAAAACAAAAAAAGAATGGTAAAAGCACTTGAAAAAACGGACATGAAATTGACCATTAGGGCGATTTGTTGAGGTCCAGTTGCGAATAGAGCAAAGAAGGCACCAATCATTTGAAATAATGGTGCTCCGGGAGGATGACCCACTTGAAGCTTAGCAGAAGTAGCAATATATTCTCCAGCATCCCAGAAACTAGCAGTGGGTTCAACGGTACTTCCAAAAGTAAATAAAGCAATAGCAAAAACAGTCCAACCCAAACCAAGATTCCAAACGCGGTATGTTTTTTCAGTCATTTTTGTGATCAAAATTTAGAAAACGAAGGTAAGTATAAATACAGCAATATAAAATCATTGAAATTTGTTTAAAAGGTATAATGAAATCATATTTTTTCAAATCCTCTTAGGAAACTAATTTCTGAACTTCATTCCAAAGAAACGATTGCCCTTGAATAGTTATGTAAGCCTCTTAAGTAAGAGTTTGAAAATATGCAAGGGCACAACCTAAGTAAAAAAAACCATCGGAAGAACCTGCAAATACATAGGGAATCATAGCCCAAGTTTGTAAGATGGTTTTATTTTTAAAATTTGCCTTCGCCAATGCTTTTGCCACCATATTATCAGTGCCATGGCTGATTTCAATTTATTGACAAGGACTATTTTGGCAAGCCACTATAATTTGATCAGTTTATTTGACTCTTATTTTAAGGCTGTCCATCATCATTAGAGTTTCAACTTTAATATCAAGCAGACATCTACTTCTTTTTAACATTTCAGGCAAATGTGCTTTTTTGAAATATAAAGCACCCCCTATGAAATTATGACTCTTGTCAAAGGTGCCACGGAATAAAATCTGAATGTTTTTTTCGTGTTTCACAGCTATTTTTGTTGTTCATTATTAA
>TARA_B110000027_G_scaffold90320_1_pt1 | contig 14665 bp, 13 predicted proteins | sample TARA_B110000027 | Tara Oceans TARA_B110000027 (sample SAMEA4397101) | marine metagenome | biome: Polar Biome; feature: [SRF] surface water layer (ENVO:00010504); material: water (ENVO:00002006), including particulate matter (ENVO:01000060) such as... | depth 5 m
CACAAGTTTGCTCAAATTCATAAAAATGAAAATTATGAATTTATAAAAATGAGCATGACTCTAATAGACATAGAAAAAAAGGCTAAAAATTTGCTTTTTTATAGTAGATTTTCCTTGCATTCAATTTCATTTGACGACCAAGAAAAATTGATTAAAAAGCTAGATAGTTTGGATGAAAAATGGATTTTTGCAATTGAGGTAAGAACAATTTTCGATGAGTTGTATGGTTTGGGAAAGCCTTTGAAAAAGCATGAGTTTTTTACAGATCACTACAGAAGGTTTATAGATCCAGATGAATTTATCTCTGAAATAAAAAGTAAGTTTTTTGTTAAACATGAAATTATATCAAAAGGTTTAGCTAAATATAAAGAAGAGGACCCTAAGGTCTTGAGACTAATTTTTTCTAATCATGAATAGTAAGGATTTATTTTTGCAAAAAAGCATTGAATTAATAACCCAATTGACTTCAAATTATTGGCTTATAAATGGTACTCTTTTAGGAATTGTTAGAGATAATAATCAAATTAAATGGGATAATGAAATTGATGTTGGCGTACTTGCAGATGAAATCTGCAGAGAGGATGTAATTAAACTTTTTACTTCAAATAACTATAAATTAATAGACAGCATAGATTCTAGTGATTACGTTAACTTTTCTAAAGGCGAATTTATTTTTGATATTAATCTTTTTAGATCTTCTGATGAGTATTTTAAATCTATATGGGAATTAGAAAATTTCAGTACTAAAGAGAGAATTATTAATAGAATCATACTTTATGTTAATTCTTTATTGAGTAAAAACATTAAAAAGTCAGAAGCAAAAAAGAAAGCATATCTTGGATATTCTATACCAAAACAATTTTTATTTCCTCTAATTGAAGTATCCTATAAAAATTTTAAGGTTCAACTTCCAAATAATTCAGAAAAGGTTTTAGAGCATATTTATGGCCAAAACTGGCAAATTCCAAATAAAAACTATAACTGGATATTAGATGGGGAAAACAATGCAACTTAAATTCTTCATATATAGGATCTTAAAAAAGGTAATATTTAATTTGAGATATTAATTTACAAACAAAACTATAACTGGATATCAGATGGGAAAAACAATGCAACTTAAATTCCTCATATATAGAATTTTAAAAAAAATAACATCAAAAGTTGAGATTTTAATTGGAGACAAAAACTTACAAGAATCTTATGTTAAAAATTCAAATTATAACCATTCAATGGTTGATTTAAATGAAAAATATTATTTAAAGCAGTATCTTTTTCATTGCAAAAAACACTTAGATAATTTACCAAATAATTTCAAATGTTTAGATCTTGGTTCTGGTGATGGTAGATTTGTTATGTATATTTTGAAAAATTATAAAGATGCTTTGATTGAAGCATGTGATATTGATAAAAAGAGTCTTAATTCAATTTATAAAAAAATTAATTCAAAGCTCAAGACTAGAGTTGTTCTTGAAAACACTTCAATCTCCGAAAAATTAAAAAAAGTAACTGGATATTATGATTTAATTTTATTTACTGAAGTCGCTATTTATCTTCCAAATTGGCAGGAATCTTTTAACAAAGCAGTTTCACTACTTAATAAAAACGGGATCATAATATTTTCTACTAGGTCTCAATATTACCAAGCTCTGTCAATTATTAAAAATAAAAATTTTAAAAACCTAAATTTAGTAATGAATAAAAGAGAAGGAGAAATTTTTGATAGACAGAAAACTGTTTTCACATGGAACACCTCAAAAGAAATTAAAGATATTTTTTTTAAAAACAAACTTGAGATTTTAAACACTACTGGTATCGGTTGTTTATCTGGTATAGAAAATGATATTATTAGCTATAATGAACCAAAAAATCTTAATGAAAAAGAGCAAAAAATACTTCTTGAGAGTGAGGCTATAATTGGAAACCTACTTCCTGATACTGGAAGATATATATTAACTATTGGCAGAAAAACATTATGAAAACAGTCATTTTATGTGGGGGACTTGGCACAAGACTTAGTGAGGAAACTCAGATTAAACCCAAACCTATGGTTGAAATTGGAGGGAGACCTATTTTATGGAATATTATGAAGTCATATGAAAAATATGGTCATAAAGACTTCATATTAGCTCTTGGATACAAGGGAGATATAATTAAGGATTATTTCTTGAATTACCATTCAAGAAATGTAGATTTTTCTATTAACACAAATTCTGGTGATATAAATTATAATTCTAAATCAGCTGAAGATTGGAATGTATCTTTAATTAATACAGGAGAATCTACTTTAACAGGTGGAAGACTTCTTAGATTAGAACCATTTTTAAAGGAACCTTTTTTTTTGACATATGGCGATGGAGTATGCGATGTAAATTTGAGTGAATTGCTTAAGTTTCATAAGTCTCATGGTAAAGTTGCTACGGTTACCTCAGTTAAACCATCTGCAAGATTTGGTGGGATGAAAATTAATAACGGTAAAGTTTTAGATTTTAAAGAAAAGCCACAGGCTAATGAGGGTTCTATAAATGGGGGTTATTTTGTTTTTAATCCGGAAATTTTTAAATATCTAAACAGTGATATTTCAGTGCTAGAAAAGGAGCCTATGGAAAGATTAGTTGAAGATGGCCAATTAATGGCATTTAACCATAATGGCTTTTGGCACTGTATGGATACGATAAGAGACAAACAAAATCTAAATAATTTAATAAATGATGGAAATACTCCTTGGCTATAACTATGTTTGACAATTTTTATAAAAATAAAAAAGTTTTAATAACTGGTCACACGGGCTTTAAAGGAACTTGGTTGACATGCTGGCTTTTGGAATTAGGTGCTAATGTCGTTGGAGTTTCTGACGAAGTACCAACAAACCCATCAATGTTTATTGAGCTAGACATAGAAAATAAAATCTCGCATAATTTTATAGATATTAGAGATTTGAATAAAATATCTAGCTTGATTAACTATGAAAAACCTGATATAATATTTCATTTAGCAGCTCAAGCTATCGTTTCTAAATCTTTTAAGGATCCACTGCTTACTATTTCCACTAATGTTATTGGAACTATTAATGTTTTAGAGTCATTAAAACAAATTGAGCATGATATTAAATGTGTTTTAATAACTAGTGATAAAAGTTATTTTAATGTTGAATGGCCGTGGGGTTATAAAGAAACTGATAGGCTTGGAGGAAAAGATATTTATAGTGGTTCTAAGGCCGCTGCAGACATTTTAATTGAAAGTTATTTTCACACATATCTTAAAGATAAAACCAATGTAAGTATTGCAGTTGGAAGAGCTGGAAATGTTATTGGTGGTGGTGATTGGGCTAAAGATAGAATCATTGTAGATTGTATGAATGCTTGGAATAATAATCAGAAAGTTGAAATAAGAAGCCCAGAAGCTACCAGACCTTGGCAACATGTTTTAGAGCCTATTTCTGGATATCTGACTCTTGGCATGAAGTTGAACTCAAATATTGATGGTGAGGCTTTTAATTTTGGGCCTAATAGTTCGATGAATAAAAGCGTACTTGAATTAATAAAAAGTATTGGGGAAAAATGGGAAAATGATCTTGGCGAAACTTATTTTATATCTAAGAATCCTACATCATTTAAAGAATCTAATTTATTAAAATTAAATTGTGATAAGGCTTTATTTTATTTACAGTGGAAATCTACATTAGATTATGAATTAACCCATCATTTTGTTTCAGAGTGGTATCATGAGTTTTATTTAAGTAAAAAAAATATGTTTGATTTTACTATTTCTCAAATCAATGATTTTTCAAATATTGCTACTAAAAATGAAATAGAATGGACAAACTGAAAATAGAAGGAATTATTGTTAAGAAGTTAAAGATAATCCCAAATGACAATGGAGATATATTACACATGCTTAGAAATGATGAGAATAGTTTTAAATCATTTGGGGAGTGTTATTTTTCTGAAGTAAATCCTTTTAAGGTAAAAGGATGGAAAAAACATAAAATTCAGAATCAAAATTTATCTGTTCCTATTGGTCGTTTGAAATTAGTGCTATACGATGACAGGGTGTCTTCAAAAACATATAAAAAAACAGATGAAATATTTTTAGGCAGACCAGATTTTTTCTACAGAATAGGCATACCTCCTGGAATTTATTATAGTTTTAAATGTATAACAAAAACGCCTGCTTTAATCGTAAATTGTGCAGACATCCCTCATAGTTATGATGAAAGCATAACACTAGAGCTAAATAATACTCAGATACCATATAAATGGAATTAAATAGGCAAGAATTAATTAGATTATCTAAAAGTGATATTTCTGAAAGAGAAATAAAAAGTGTCGTAAACGTTCTTAAAAAAGGTTTTTTAGGAATGGGGGAAGAAGTAAAGACATTTGAATCAAAATTATCAAATTATTTAGGAAGAGAAGTTGTATGTGTTGTTAATGGAACAGCAGCATTACAATTGGCATTACAAGCTTGTGGTATTGGCCAGGGAGACGAGGTTTTGGTTCCATCATTAACTTATGTAGCTTCTTATCAGGCTATAATTGCTACTGGAGCTATTCCAGTTTCTTGTGATGTTGACCAGAAAGATCTAATTATATGTTTATTAGATGCAAAAAAAAAGATAACAAGAAAAACTAAAGCAATTATGCCTGTATTTTTCTCTGGGGGTGTTGGAGATTTAGAGACATTATATTTATTTTCTAAAAATAATAAATTAAGAGTAATTGAAGATGCTGCACACGCGTTTGGCTCAAAATATAAAGGCAAATTAATTGGAAGCTTTGGAGATGTTACTTGTTTTAGTTTTGATGGAATAAAAAATATTAGTTCAGGTGAAGGTGGTTGTATAGTAACAAATAATTCTGAAGTTTTAAAAAAACTCAAAGATTCAAGACTTCTTGGAGTTGAAAAAGACACAGAGAATAGGTACTTGGGAAAGCGAAGTTGGGAATTCGATGTGACTGAGATAGGCTGGAGATATCATATGAGCAATATAATGGCCAGTATAGGAATTATTCAGCTTGAAAGAATAAAATATTTTTCGAAAAAAAGACAAGTTTTAGCTAAAAAATACGATCAACTATTTAAAGAGAGTAACTTTATATTTCCACTTGACAGAGATTATGAAAATATCGTTCCACACATTTATGTAGTTAAAATAAATGGGTTAGTTTCTAAAAAGGAATTGAGAGAATCTATGTTAAAATTAAATATTGAAACTGGCTCTCATTATCAGCCAAATCATTTGCTAACTTTATTTAAAAATACGGGTGATTGTCCATTTACTGAAGAAATATCTAAAGAGCTAATTACATTACCCCTTCATACTTCATTAAACATAAATCAATTAGAATATGTTGCAGCAAGCCTAATCTTTGTTGTTGAAAAATCATTTAAGTGTGAATAAGACTATCTTTAGTGCTATAATAAACTGTAAAAACAGTGAAAAATATATAAAGGAGGCTGTTAATTCTGTATTAAATCAATCATTTGAAGATTTCGAAATAATAATAATAGACAATAATTCAATTGACTCTACAGCGGATATAATAAATTCATTAAATGATTTGAGAATTAAATATTTCAATACAAATATTGATCTCAACTTAGGTGACGCAAGAAATTTTGGACTTACTAAATCTGTAGGTAAATTTATTGGCTTTCTTGATTCTGATGATTTATGGCATAAAAGAAAGTTGGAAAAATCATTTTTGCAATTAAATAACAAACATACGGTATTTGCTTATTCAAATGTTAACTATTTTAATGAAAAAGAGAGTTTCAAATTATATCTAAAATATAAATCATTTTCAAAAAATATTTTTAATGACTTATTAATAAACTACAATTTATGTATAAGTTCATGTATTTTTAGTAGAATATTTTTAAACAAAATGGACTCTTTTTTTGACCCTAACCTAGAGGTGTGCGAAGATTATGATTTTTTTTTAAGACTCTCAAATTTAGGTTTAGTAAAATACACAGATGAAGTGTTGGTAAGTTATAGGATACATTCTGCTAATTTGACGAAAACGAAAAGACTTTTGTTTTTTAAAGAAAAAGAACTTATTATAAATAAGCTTAATTTATTGTTTGGCCTTGAGTCAAAAATTTTAAAGCACCTGCTGTTATTTAATAAGCTAGATGAGGCTAAATATTTTTGGAAGCAGGATAAGATTAGAAAGGCAATCAATTTGCTTAGAAAAAACAAACATTTAAGTCTTGCTATGAAGCTATTTTATTCATTTATATTCTGTTTTAAATATAGTTTTATTTTAAGAGTTTACACCCTATTTAAACACAAAAAAATTGATATTGAGTTATGAATTTATCTATTGACGCTAGAAGTATTGTGTCAGATGGGGCTTAACTCATAACAAAAAAAACCTTCAGTAAACATAAGAGTAATAGCCTCTAAAAATCTTCTAGAGACGAATCAAAACAAATAAATAGAAGTGCAGATTTTAATTCATTTAACATATATTTAAAAAATATTAAAAAAAACCTATAAAATGAATGTATATATAAGTTTAATGGCCGATATATTCCATGCTGGTCACGCGAGATTAATATCTCAAGGCTCTAAATTAGGGAAGGTTACTGTTGGGTTATTATCTGATAATGCCTGCTCAGAATTGGGAGAAACACCACTACTTGATTTTGAAAAAAGAAAAGAAGTCTTGTCCTATATCAAGGGCATAGAAAAAATTGTAAAACAAGATAGTGCAAGCTACCTAACAGTTCTTCCAAAAGTTAAGCCAGATTATGTTTTACATGGAGATGATTGGAAAAATAATCATCAAAAGATTTATCGATCTGAAGTTGTTGCTTATTTGAAGGATAATGGTGGAGAGTTAATTGAGACACCATACTCATATGATGTAAATGCAATTAAGCTAAAAGAGCAAGCTATAAAAAATGATGTCAGTTCATTTTCAAGAAATCAACTTATTAAGTTTTTGATTCAAACAAAAAAGACAATTAGATTAATTGAAGTACACAACCCTATTTCAGCATTAATTGCAGAGAGTGCTTCGGTTCAAGTTGATGGCATTAATATTGAATATGATGGGTTTTGGTCAAGTTCTCTTACTGATTCTACATCTAAAGGTAAGCCTGACATTGAAGCTGTAGATATTTCTAGTAGGATAAAGTCAATAGATGATATTTTCGATGTTACCAAAAAACCTATGGTCTTTGATGGAGATACTGGAGGAAAGCCAGAGCATTTAGAGTTTACTGTGAAAAGCCTTGAAAGATTGGGTGTAAGTGCAATTATAATAGAGGACAAAGTTGGCTTAAAGAAAAATTCTCTGTTTGGCAATGATGTTAAACAAGAACAAGATACCATAAGTAATTTCTGTAATAAAATTAGAATGGCTAAAAAAGCTCAAAGAACAGATGATTTTTTAGTAATAGCCAGAATAGAAAGTCTAATCTTAGATAAAGGCATGGATGATGCTTTTAAAAGAGCAATGGAGTATACTTCTTCAGGTGCTGATGGAATAATGATTCATTCAAGGAATAAAGATGGAGAAGAAATTTTAGAATTTATAAAGAAGTTTAGAAAAGTAAATAAAAACTCAATTTTAGTTTTAGTGCCAACGTCCTACAACAAGATAAAGTTTGAAGAATTCAGAAGCCTTGATGTAAATATTGTTATTTATGCTAATCACATGTTAAGATCTGCCTATCCTAACATGAAAAAAGTAACTCATGATATTTTGAAAAATGGCAGAACATTTGAATCAGAAAAGGACTGTATGCCAATAAAAGATATTTTAAACTTAATCCCTGGCACAAAATAATGGCACTTGATACAGTTAAATTCATAGAAAAACTTATTGAAAAAGGTTTTACCCATTTATGTGTTGTACCATGTTCATTTGCTAAAAATGTGATTAATGAGGCTATTAACAATAAAAATATTGAATATATTCCAAGCGCTAGTGAAGCAGTTGCATGTAGTGTAGCAGCAGGACTCAAAATAGCAGGAAAATCTCCTATAGTAATTGTACAATCTAGTGGAGTCACAAATATGGGTTCATGCATAACTAGCCTATTAAAACCATATGGAATTAAATTCCCAATTCTTTCTAGCTGGAGATCTTATAACAAAGGTGATAGTGAAATCCAACATGAACACTTAGCCAAGGAGCTTCCTGCTCTTATTCAATCATACGGATATGACAATATTGAATTGGATAATGAAAATTTAAATAATTCAATTGATCAGATAACAGCCTCAAAAAATAGTTATATAATATGTACCATTAAAAAAAATAGTTTTACAATAGTAGATCTTCAAGATGAACATAAATTAGATTTATCTCATTATATCCCAAGGAGTAATTATTTAATCAAATTGAATAATGAATTTGAAAAGTCAAATGTAGTATTTATTGGTACTACTGGAAATACAGCAAGAGAAATGTATAGTTTTATGCCATCTACAACTAATTTCTATATGGCTGGTAATATGGGTGGAGCACTTAGTCTTGGTTTAGGCGCTTCAATGGCAGGGAAAAAAATTATAGTTTGTGGAGGTGATGCTGAGTTTGTAATGCACTTGGGAGGTCTAACTACTGCAGGAAGATATCGAGATAAAATCGATTTAACTTACATATTATTTGATAATGAATCAAATAAGTCGACAGGAGGTCAAAATACATATCAAAGTCATTTAGATTATAAAGCAATTGCAGAAGGGTCAGGTTTTAAAGTCATTGGTAATCATGTAAAAAAGCTAGATGAATTTACTTATATTGTAGATGAATTTAAAAATCTTAAAGGCCTGAAATTCATGCATGTAAAATGTGGCATAGATGAAGAAACTCCAAGACCACCTTTACGTATTATTAAGGTAAATAAAATATAAGGGATGAATAAATGGTTAGAAATTTGTAATAAATCAGATCGTGTAGATGATTTTATTCTTGAAACTCATATAAAGATTGATTTGATAGCGGCTCAGGAAGTTTTACCCAAGAAAATCATAAGTACTCAGAGATTGTAATAAAAAAAAATGTTGCTGAAAGAAAAAAAGGTATTGGGATTTTGATATAAATGATTTGTCTATGAATCTGAATATCATAAAATTAGAATGTGTAAAATGAATAGAAAAGAATACTTTAGAAATTACCATGAAGGCTTAAATCATTTGTTTTAAAAGAAAAAACGATTTGAAAAAATAGCAAGCAGATAAGGTTTAAAGATGAAAATATTTGATCAAAAGTTTAAAAACTATTCTAGTTTAAAATTAAGGTTTAATATAATAATGACGAAATAGATGAGGAAAAGAATAATGGTGGACATGTCCGCTACAATTATTCATCATGGCCATATTAGATTGTTAAAAAAGGCATTTGAGTATGGAGATATAATAGTCGGATTAACGACAGATCAAGAAATAATCAATGTAAAAGGTTATAAACCTGAGCTAGATTATGATTCAAGAAAAGAAATTTTAGAGTCTATTAAATATGTTTTACAAGTTGTTCCAACGAGTTGGAAAATAAATAATTCTATACTAGAAAAATATAAAATAGATTATCTCGTCCATGGTGACGACAATTTCAATAAAATTAAAAGAGATAAGCTTCTAATCTTTCCCAGAACTGAAGGAGTATCTAGTAGTGAATTAAGAATAAAATCTTCAGATATTGTAAATAAAGTTAAAAGGAATATATTGCTTAATCCAGGACCAGCTACTACTACAGATACAGTTAAGTTAGCGCAAATTGTTCCAGACATTTGTCCAAGGGAAAAAGAGTTTGGATTAATTTTAAATGAGATTTCAGAAGATTTGACTTCATTTGTAGCTGATAAGGATAATTATTCTACAATTTTATTTGGTGCTAGCGGCACAGCTGCAATTGAATCAATTTTATCCTCAGTTTTACCAAAAAAAAATAAAATAATTATTGTAAATAATGGCTCTTACGGTGATAGGATGTGTAAAATTGCTAGTAGATATAATTTAAGTTATGTTGAATTTAAAAGCTCTAAGATTTCCGCAATTGATGTTTTAAAATTAGAAGAGACAATCAAAACAATAAAAAATATAAGTCATATAGCTCTTGTGCATAACGAAACAACAACCGGCTTACTTAATGACATAGAAGAAATTGGCACGCTTGCCAAGAAGTATAAATTAGAATTAATTTTAGATGCTATGAGCTCTTATGGTGCAATTCCTATAAACATGGAGGATCTAAATATCTCTTATTTGGCCGCAAGCAGTAATAAAAATTTACAGGGACTTCCTGGCGTTAGCTTTGTTATAGCTAAGAATGATAGCTTAAAAAACTTGAAAAATGTTCAACAACTATCATATTACTTAAGCTTAAAAGAACAATACGACTACTTTAAAGCCAACCTTCAGACACGCTTCACACCTCCTGTTCAAACCCTATATGCTCTAAAACAAGCCATAATTGAAGCCAAAACGGAATCAATTGAAAAAAGATATGATAGATATAAAAAATCTTGGAGAACATTAATTGAAGGTATTAATAAGCTTGGATTAAAATATATTGTTGATAAAAAAACTCATTCAAAAATCATCACCGCAATTAATTTGCCCGATCATATAAAGTTTCAAGAGTTACATGATTATTTTTATTTAAGGGGTATAACAATTTATCCTGGAAAAATTGACGAATTTAATACTTTTCGAATTGCAAATATAGGCGCCATTAACTACAATGATATTAATGAGTTTTTATTTCATTTAAACTCTTTTTTAATTTTAAAATTTAAGTAATGATTTTATATATTGACCCTGGCACATCTGGATTAATTATTAATTTCTTAATTGCAATTTTTTCATCTATTATTTATTTTTTTAGGAAATTATTTTTTAAAAGGCTAATCAAGAAAACATCTGGACAGTTTGATATAAGCCTATTTTCAGAAGGCAATCAATATATAAATACTTTTCTGCCAATTGTTAATCAGCTGATTAAGAAAAAGATTTCTTTTAATTACTATACATTAGATTATAAAGATGAAGTGCTTAATATTGAAAGCAAGTTTATTAACTCTTCTTTTTTAGGAATAGGCACTCGTGGTTATTTGAAGTTTAATTCTTTGTCCTCTAGAATTCTAATTTCTACCACCCCTAATATAGGTAACAAAAATTCTCCTTTAAAAAAACCAAAGAAGGTGCGAGAGCTTGCTCATATTTGGCATTCTATTGACGATATTTCCTATTACATGAAAGGATCATTAGATTTTTATGATACTGTATTAACTGTTGGAGATTTTCAAAACGAATCAATAAGAAAAATTGAAAATTTAAGAAATTTAAAGCCAAAAAAACTGATTCCTGTTGGGCTTCCTTATTTTGATGTTTATTTAAAGAATATTAGGTCAAATAACTTGAGGGATAAAACAATATTAATAGGTTCTTCCTGGGGAAATAAAGGGCTTTTAAAAAGGTTTGGATTTGATTTAATTAAGATCATAGCTAAAAAACATAAAGTGATTCTTCGACCACACCCTCAATCTTTTGTTTCTGAAAAATACTTTATTGAAGATATTAAAAAGAAGTGTATGACTCTTCCTAATTTGAAGTGGGATGAGTCAGGGGATCCTTTAGAGTCATTTTCTAATTCAAGCCTTTTAATTTCAGACACCTCGGCTATTAGATTTGATTATTCCTTTCTAACAAACAAGCCAGTTATCACACTAAAAATTAAAAAAGAAAGCTTGCATGAATATGAAGCCGATTATATTGAAGATATTTGGGGTGAAAAGACAGAGGGCTTGTTGGGTCCAGTTTTAAATGAAAAGAATATTGCTGAAATAAATCAAGAAATTGAATCGCTTTTAAATAATGAAATAGCAGGAAAATCAATAAACACCCTTAAAGCAAAAACGATATGTTCAATTGGTGAGTCATCAATAAAAATTGTTCAATATTTAACATCCTGATTCAATGATTACAGTATACGATAACCTGCTTTCCTCACTTTTTAATCATACTGACAGCTTTATTTTAACAATATTCTTGATTGTTCTTACTAACAGTTTAATTACAAAAACTATCGAGATATACTTTAAGAGCAGAACAAAGTTTATCCGTGACTTCAATGATTACATAGAATCTAAAGAGGTTGAATTAAAAAACACAGGATCTAATAAAATTGATTTTAGAAATTCTCTTTATGAAATACATGAAAAATATAATTATTCTCCTTTTTATAGGTTGGTTGATATTCTTCCCTTTTTAATTCAAATTCCTTTTTTGTTAAGTGTATACTTTTCAATATTAAAGTTTGAATCCTTTCAAAATCTCAGCTTTTTATTTATTGGTGATTTAAGTTCTCCCGATGGTATTTTAAATGGCTATAATTTACTTCCATGTATTATGTTCTTAGTAAATCTAATAATAGTAAAGCTTGAGAACAAAAGTGTATTACTAAAGGATCTTTTATTCCCTTTTTTGTATTTGATATTGTTATATGAAATGCCATCTGCTTTAATTATTTATTGGACATTCTCTCTAATATTTAATTACTCATTACCAGCCATAGTTTTTAAAAAAAAGATTTATTCTTTTTATACTGTTATTCTTACACCTTACTTTTTAATCAAGATAGAGTCAATCTATGACATTTTGAATATTCTGTTTTTTCTTTCACTAATATTCCTGTTTGAAAATTTAATAAAAAATAGAATTAAAAAATTAAAGTATATATTAATTCCTATAATTTTTGGTAGTTTTTATGTTTGGTTTTTTCAAGATTTATCAATATTGACTCTAAAGGAGTTAAATTTAGTATTCAACGATCAACCTGTCGCTAATTTATGGAGAATTCATTACAGCCTTTTTTTAATTCTAGTATTATCATTTCTTGTAAGTATATTTTCAATTAAATCAATTAAAACAGTTTTTATTATTTGGATTATTGTTCTCTTATTATCAAGCAATAATATCAATTCTGGATATAACACTATTCCGTCAAAGGCTCAAGTCAGTTTAAAACAAAAAAGTAAAACTAATTCGTTGGTGCTAATAATTTTAGACGAATACTCCTCCCCATCTGAATTAAAAAATTACCTCCCAGAAAATGATTTAAATTATTTCACAAACTATCTTATAAAAAACAATTGGGATGTTAAAGAGAATTTTAAAACAAATGAACTTTCCACTTCACGTAGCATATATTCTCTTTTTAATTATAACATTACTGGAAGTGAATTTTTTAAACAAAAAGCTCAAAGCGAAATATACACTAATTTTTTAGGCAAAGAAGTTTATGAAAACTCTCTTTTAATAGAAGATCTTAGATCCAAAAACATTAAAATGGAGTCTTATGGCCATTTTGATTTTAACATTAATAGAGAAGATGGTTTTTATACTAGGTATGCTTTAGACGAAGCTAATACGTTTATGTATTTAGATAAGTTTTCTGGTTTACTTTCTTTTTTGAATAATAACATATTTTTCTATGATGTATTTTCAAAGACTCTTTTAGAAAGAATAAATAATAGATATAAATTGCAAGCATATTCATATTCAGTTTTTGATTACTTTACAAAAGAGATCATAAAAAATAATGATTTTGTTTACTACCATTTTGAAATGCCTCATGGACCTTTTAGGTTCAAAAATGAGTTTAAACTTAACGGGGCTTCAACAGATCAATATGCTAAATTTTGGAAATTTACTAATAATAAATTCATGAAATATTTAAGTGACTTAAATTTAGAAAACGATAAAATTATTATAATTGGAGATCATGGGTTTCGCAGCAATACCCTTATGAACCCTTATAATTCTTTTGGTGCATTCTATGGATTCAAGGAAGAAGATTTAAACGAAGTAAAAACAGTTCAAGACGTTGGGATGCTAATTAAAAAATATTTGGTTGATATAAATAAAATAGAGACAAATTATTAAAGATAATTATCTCAAACTTTCAACTATTTTTTCAATCTTAGTCATTAAAGTTAAAAAGCTTTATTTATGTATCGTAAATGGTATATTTTAAATTAAATTAATAGCTTTTGTCATACTTTTATTTCCGAGAATTAAAACATTAATAAATTGAGCAAAAATGTTTTTATTGGAATAGATGCAACAAGTATAATTGATCGTTGCGAATCTAATCATCTCATCCAATTTATTTTAAGTTAAGTAGAATTAAATAATTAATCAGTCAAAGTATTGAATATCTATGCTTCACAACCTGAACCTTAATCACATTTTTGAATCTAAATTTTGGCCAGTCTCTATATGATTAAAATTAGGGAGGTATTTTTTTAAGAGATCAACTATATCTGACTTTAACACATCATTTTCAGAAAAAACAGTTTCTAAATTTTTAAAAATTATATCAATTTCTCCGATATCTCTTTTAAGAGAATTCTTAATGACTCCGAGGCTTTTATAGGTATTAAGGTCTAAAACCTCCTTGTCAGTATAAAATTCTTCATAAGATTTTTCTCCTGAAGTATCTGACTTAAAAAAGTAAACAGGGAATGATTTAGATTTATTAGTTAATAAACACGCTTTTTTTTTAGCTTCTTCTTCAGACTCACAAAAATCGATTTCTAAATCTAAATAATTCAATAAATCTTTCGCAATATTTTCAAAAAGAATTGTATCATTATTTTTGTCTAATTTAGGAAAAAAAATATCTCCTGTTTCCCCTAAAACAGA
>TARA_B110000027_G_scaffold107924_1_pt1 | contig 14585 bp, 8 predicted proteins | sample TARA_B110000027 | Tara Oceans TARA_B110000027 (sample SAMEA4397101) | marine metagenome | biome: Polar Biome; feature: [SRF] surface water layer (ENVO:00010504); material: water (ENVO:00002006), including particulate matter (ENVO:01000060) such as... | depth 5 m
CTATTAACTCGGTGAACAAAGAAGTACTGAAAGATTTAAGAAATAGGGTGAAAAATAATTTTGAAATTCATAATTAGCATTGTATGTAGTTCCTGTTACTCGCTTCCTAGAATATTAATACGGAAAAAGTAGCTAAAGAACATAAAAATAAGGGCATATGACATTTTGACTAGTGTAATTAGTCAAAATACCCTGTAGAAAAACAAATAATTAGCTATAAAATTGCAATGACAAATAGGGGTCCTCAATTATTGAAGGCTCAAAAATTAATCAACATAATACACAACATGGTAAAAAGAACAATACTTACAGCAGTATTAATTTCATCCGTTTTAGGATTTTCATATACTGCCAAGGCGCAAGAAACTCATCAGCACAATGACCATACGCCTCATTCACATGACCATGCAGATAATTCGAGTAACCACGAAGCTGTCGACCAGCACAAAAAAGGAAAGTTAGTAACGGGTCAAGGTGAATTTATTTTTTCTTGGGACAAAGAATTGACAGCAGCTTTACCTAAAGAAGCACATGAATTTGAACCAGAAATGCATGGTGGATTTAATGAAGATCCCGAAACTGGTATTGTATATACAGGGATTCCAGGTTACGGGCTTTGTTCAATCAGCGCTGACCTTACAGAATGGTCAACTATTGGGACTGACGCGCGTTTAAAGGATAATATTCACGGAATTGTATTCTTTGTCCATAAAGGTGTAAAACACTTGGCAGTAGCTCAAGAGGGAAAAAGAGTGCTAGTACTAACATTAGATGGCAACATTGTAAGTGAAATCGTAAAACCGACAGGGAATGAATTTAATTTTGACTTAGCAAATGAATTCTATTCTTCTGAAAAAAGTGATTTCGGAGTTACTGATGTTACCTACTTAAAAGGAACTATCTATGTCTCACATGGTTACTCTGCTGGAGATTTTGTGATGACCATCAAAGAAAAACGCGGCGTTTGGAGCTGGGGGAAACTTGCTTGGGGAGGAAAAGGAGATAAACCAGGGCAATTTAGAACCGCTCATGGTATATACGCTCATGACAACCACATCCTTGTTGCTAACCGCGGAGCGGGGCAAATAGTGAAGTTCACGAAAAAAGGAAAGTTTGTAGAAACGTTTAACGATATCCCTAAAAGTTACATTTGTGATATTTCTTACAAATCGGAACATTATTTTATGAATGCTTTGAGACCTGTTGGAGATCAGAAATCGGCTCCAATCTATGTTCATTCAGGTGACGAGTTAATATCAACGGTTATTGTAGGAGATTTAAATATTCCTGTATTGATCAATATTCATCAAGTATGGCCCCATTTAGTAGAAACTAAAGATGGATCAAAGCAACTATATTTATTAGTACATGGCTGGAGTAAAGGTAAGTTTGCTGTTTTGAAATTAGAAAAATAAGCAGACGATTTAATAATCAAAAAAAAATCCTTAGTCTTATATGGACATTAAACGGACATACAATTTAATTAATTTCATGAGAAAAATAGTCATTGTCATACTTGTTTTTAGTCTTTTAGGATGTTCTTCAAAACTTCCTGATGATGTTTATTTAGAGTACGAAAAACTTCCAGAAGTTGTTGATTTTAATTTTCATATCAGGCCTATATTATCAGATCGTTGTTTTCATTGTCATGGTCCAGATGAAAACGGTAGACAAGCAGATTTAAGATTAGATATAAAGGAAAATGCAGTTGCGCTGTTGAAGGACAAAGAGATTTCTGCTATACACCCAGGGAAACCATGGGAGAGCGAAGCTGTTAATAGAGTTCTAACGGAGGATAGTGAACTCGTTATGCCCCCAATAGATTCAAAATTAGATTTAACAAGTAAGGAAAAAGCATTATTAGTTAAATGGATAGAACAGGGGGCAATATGGAAAGATCACTGGGCTTTTACAGCTCCTGTAAAAGCTCCAATGCCTATTGTGCAAAATAAATCGTGGCCAAAAAATGAATTGGATTATTTCGTTCTTCATAATTTAGAATCAAAAGATTTAAGCCCGTCTAAAGAGGCTAATAAAATGACTTTAATTCGTAGATTATCACAAGATCTTATCGGTCTTCCTCCAACTCCTCAAGAAGTTGAAGCGTTTCTAAATGATACTTCTGAAGATGCTTATGAAAAGGTAGTGGATGAACTCTTAAAATCTTCAAGGTATGGAGAACGGTGGGCTTGGGAATGGTTAGACGTATCAAGATATGCCGATACCAATGGTTATCAAGGTGATTTTACGAGAGATATGTGGCCGTGGCGAGATTGGATCATAAATGCTTTTAATAGCAATATGCCTTACAATGAATTTACTATAAAACAACTTGCAGGTGATTTGTTACCCAATGCAACCGCAAATGATATTCTAGCAACAGCTTTTAATAGAAATCACCCTTATAACAGCGAAGGTGGATCAATTCCTGAAGAAACGCGAGTTGTCAATGTGTTTGACAGGGTTGAAACAACAGGTACAGTTTGGTTAGGTTTGACTTTTGAATGTGCGCGTTGTCATGATCATAAATATGATAACATTAAGCAAAAAGAATATTATCAACTCTTCGATTATTTCAATCAAACCTCTGAAGAAGGTGGTGGCGTGGGAGGTAAGCTAGCGCCGTTATTAAATTTTGGATCAAATGAAGAAGTTAAAGATATAGAAAAGATTAAAACCTATATAAATGAACTTTACAAAGATGTTGAAATTATAGAATTAAAAAAGTTTCCTAGAGAAGTCAATCTTCCAAGTTCAGAATCAAAACTTGCAAAAAACTTAAAAGGAATAAATCCCAAAATTCTTGCAAAACCAGCTAAATTAAGAGCATTAAACCAGTACCAAAGATTATCTAATTATTTTAAAGATAGAGATGATTACGGAAAGCTTATAAAAAAAGTTATCAAAGCTAAAACCAAATATGACGAATTGGCGTCAGACATGACGCAAGTAATGGTAATGGATGAAGTGGACGAGCATAGAAATACCTATGTTCTAAATCGTGGGGGCTACGATAAACCAAGATTAGATGAACAAGTTTATAGAAATACACCAGCCTTTTTGCCAAAATTACCTGAGGGCATAGAAAATAATAGGCTAGCCTTAGCGAATTGGTTTGTTTCGGAAGAACAACCATTAACTTCAAGAGTAACAGTGAATAGATATTGGCAATCCTTTTTTGGTAATGGTATTGTTAAAACAACTGATGATTTTGGTGTACAAGGAGATATACCAGCGCACCCTCAATTATTAGATTGGTTGTCAAAAGATTTTCAAGAAAACAATTGGGATTTAAAAGCACTTTTCAAAAAGATTGTTATGAGCGCGACCTATAGACAATCATCTAAAGTATCAAAAAATATTTTAGAAATTGACCCAGAAAATAAATTACTTTCTCATGCTACACGTGTAAGGTTACCTTCTTGGATGTTAAGAGATCAAGCGCTTTTTGTTAGTAAGCTACTGGTAGATTCTCTTGGAGGGAAACCTGTAAAACCTTACCAGCCGAAAGGGGTGTGGGAAGAGGCTTCTTTTGGGAAAATTAAATATAACCAAGATCATGGCGATGCGCTTTATAGACGAACGTTATATACATTTTGGAGGCGTATTGTTGGTCCTACAGCTTTATTTGATAACTCCTCTAGACAAAAAACAGCAGTCAAAGCTTTGAGAACAAATACACCGCTACATGCATTAAACACATTGAATGATGTTACCTATATGGAGGCAGCTCGTGTACTTGCCGAACGTGCAATGACAAATACATCTGTTGATAATGAAAGATTAAACTACATTTTTGAATGGATAACTTCCAGAAAACCTAAACCTAAAGAATTAGAACTTTTTAAAAATAGATTGAACTTACTAAGACTTGAATATAAGGAAACTCCCAATGAAGCTAATAAAATAATTAGCGCAGGAGAATTTCCTGTTAACCAAGATTTGGATAAGGCTGAGTTAGCCTCGTATGCAGTTATTAGTTCAATGATTTTAAATTTAGACGAAACCATAACGCGACAATAATGAGAAATAAAATATTACACCCTTTTGAAGAGTATCAAGCAGCCATGACTAGGCGTTCGTTTTTTGGAAAAATGGCTAAAGGTGTTGGTGCAGCGGCTTTATCCACAATGATTAATCCTAGCTTATTGTTTGGTTCAAATTCTTTGAACGTTCCATTTCAAAATGAATTGGGTTTACCACATTTTCCACCAAAAGCAAAACGTGTTATTTATTTGTTTCAAAGCGGTGCACCGTCCCATGTAGATCTTTTTGATTACAAACCTATGTTGCGAAAATGGCATGGTAAGCAAATCCCTGATGAACTAACGAATGGGAAAAGATTTTCGACAATGACTGGTGGGCAAACTGACAGACCTATAATTGGAGCAATAAGCAACTTTGCACAACATGGTCAAAGTGGTGCTTGGGTTTCAGATTTTATGCCTGAAACAGCAAAGGTAGTTGACGATTTATGCTTTATTAAATCCATGCACACTGAATCTGTAAATCATGCTCCTGCTATTACTTTTTTTCTTACTGGAGGCGAACAACCTGGTAGACCAAGTATGGGCTCTTGGCTTACTTACGGTTTAGGAAGTATGTCCAAAGATTTACCCGATTTTGTTGCTATGACTTCTGCTGATAAACAAGCGAGTTGCGGACAAATATTTTATGATTACTACTGGGGAAGCGGATTTTTACCATCAAAATTTCAAGGAGTTAAGTTTAGGGGAGGTGGAGATCCTGTTCTTTATTTAAAAAACCCGGAGGGTATGAGTAGAGCCATGCGCAGGAAGATGTTAGATGATATGCAAGCTCTAAATGAAATGAATTATCAAGATTTTGGAGACCCAGAAATAAACACTAGAATTTCCCAATATGAAATGTCATATAAGATGCAAATGAGTGTGCCTGAGTTAACGGATTTCTCTGATGAGCCACAACATGTATTAGATATGTATGGTCCAGATGTGCGTCGTAAAGGGAGTTTTGCTTACAATTGTATTATGGCAAGACGATTGGCAGAACGTGGCGTCCGTTTTACACAGTGCATGCACGCGGGTTGGGATCAACATTCCAATTTAAACAATCAGTTAAAAATTCAATGTGAAGATACCGATAGACCAAGTGCCGCACTTATTAAAGACTTAAAGCAGCGTGGTATGCTTGAAGATACTTTAGTTGTTTGGGGAGGAGAATTTGGAAGAACACCATTTTTACAAGGGAATATTAACGATGTTAAGCATTGGGGTAGAGATCACCACCCATATGTTTTTACAATGTGGATGGCAGGTGGTGGTGTAAAGCCTGGAATTAGTTATGGTGCTTCAGATGATTTTGGGTTCAACCCAATTGAAAACCCCGTTCATGTTCATGATTTTCAAGCGACGATGATGCATTTAATGGGAATAAATCACGAGCATTTCACGTATAAACATCAAGGAAGGCGTTTTAGACTTACGGATGTTCATGGGAATGTGGTTAAAGATATATTAAGTTAAAAAGGATATGAAACATACGAGAAGATAATTTATAATGACTTCGGCTTTAGCAGGTGCGGGGTTAGCACTTTCGGGAATGAATTTGATCGATCCAATTATTTCTGAAAAATCAAATTTTGGTATCGCCTTTTATTTAACACAATGGGGGTTTAAAGGCAAATATGATGAATTGGCCAAAGCCGCAAAAATGGAAGGGTATGATGGAATAGCAGTTGGTACTCCAAAGGATGAAAAGCGACAATTTGAATTTTTAGAAGCGATTCATAAACACAATATTTCTTGTAGTGGTTTTGTGAGTAGTGGGAACGGAAATAATTTTCAGCTACATGTAAACATTTACCAATAGTCTAGATAAGATGATTATCTGCAAGCTACATCACATTAATTGTCATGCGGCTGAGTCCTTTTTAGAGGAGCAACAAGAAATCATTAATAAAGTTTCAAAAAGAGTAGACAATGTACATGGACGGATTGGTTTTAAAGAGGGGCCTCAAGTACCCGATTTTAGTGCTCCAGAGTGGAAGCAAGCTACAGATGCTCATTTTGCTTGGTGGGATGATGTAGTCGCTCTCAAAAAAGAAAAAGGAGAATTACTCACGGTGACTCCAGAGTTTGGGCCTCGAGATTATATGTGGCAATTACCATATACGCAACAGCCTTTAGCCGATCATTTGAAAATGAATGTTGAAATGATGAATGCTTGGAAAAAAAGATACTTATAAAAAATAAATAGTTAATTCATATGAATGAAGTATCAGATATAGTTCTGTTTTTTGGACGTTTTCACCCGTTGATAGTGCATTTGCCTATAGGCTTTTTGGTGTTAGCGGCAATAATGGAATTACTTTCAACCTTTTATAAAAAGAAGTTTGAAGGCTTAAGTATTGCGATATCCATTTCTATGCTCTGTGGTGGTTTTGGCGCATTAGCATCGGCTATTATTGGGTATATGTTATCGCAACAAGGTGGGTACGAAGATCAAACACTCTTTTGGCATCAGTGGTTAGGAATACTGCTTTCTATTTTATCCTTTTTAGGTTGGGCAATAAAATCTGGGAGATTATCAGTACCATATATATCTTCTAAAGTTATTATTATTGCTTTAATTATTCTTGTTTCTATAACAGGACATTTGGGTGGTAATTTAACACATGGTAGCGATTATTTAACGGTTTATGCTCCGGAGTTTTTGGGAGGAAATAAAAAAGGGTCTTCAGGGCTGGAAATTTCGTCAAACCCTGATTCTGTTTCTGTTTTTAAACATTTAATACAACCTATATTAAATACAAAGTGTATAAGTTGTCATAACGACACTAAGTCTAACGGTGGCTTGTTATTGACCACTAAAGAAGGGATAATTAATGGAGGAGATAATGGCATGGTTTTAAATCCTAATCAACCTTATCAAAGTGAACTATTTTTACGCTGTACTTTTCCTAAAAATAGTAAAAAGTTTATGCCTCCTAAAGGAAATGCCTTAACGTTTAGTGAGTTAAAACTATTGGAATTCTGGATTTCTGAAGGGGCCTCTTTTGATGCAAATGTTTCATCGTATACTGTACCAGATCATCTTATAAAAATATTTCTAAGAGATTTTAAACTAAACACAAAAAAACTAAAGTATTACGAAACGGTTATTGCTTCAAAATTATCAAAGGAGGTATTACTAGAATTTTCTCAAAAAGGTTGGTTAATAAACGCACTATCCGCAGATCACCACATGCTGGATGTTAAATTATTTGACCAAAAAGCGAATGAAGGTCAATTTAAAACTTTGCTAAAAGGGAAATTACAGATTACTTGGTTAGACATTAGCGATGAATCTGTTACAGATAATTTGATGAAATCAGTTTCTGAATTGGAAAACTTAACTCGTTTAAACCTTAGCAATACCAATATATCGGATAAAGGTGTAACATTTTTAAATACCCTTAAACACCTTGAAGTTTTAAATTTATATGGAACTAAAATAACAGATGAAAGTATAGCTGTTTTTAAAAATATGCCAAGTTTAAAGCGGTTGTATTTATGGCAAACAGAGGTTACTCAAGTTGCCATTGAAGAACTAAAAGAGCAAAATAAAGAAATTGAAATTATCGGAGTTACTAAAAGTAAAAGTTAAGATTTTATTTATATGAACATCTAACTTTTAGAATAACACAATACTGGTCTGAAGATTGCTATTTAGCGAACTTTAATTTTTTAGATAGAAATTCAATTTAAGAAATTTATACACAAGACTATATCTTGATAAGATGGCTTGTTTTTAGCAAGTGTACTCAGAAATCAAAAATTAATTATGAACGGTATAATTAGCATTACGTTTAGCTCCTGTTATTTGCTTCCTAAAATAATATTAATAAAAAAAGGGCTAAAGAGCTAAAAATAAGGGTGTATGGAAGTTTGACTAGTGTAATTAGTCCAAACACCCTGTAGAAAAACAAACAGTTCGTTGTAAAATTGCAATGATGAATAAGGGTTTTCAATAGTGAAAGCTCAAGTATTAAAACGAACTATTATTTAATTTTTATACAAGATAGTACTAGGATGTAAACTGAGAAATATATGAAATACAAATTTTGCACAGGCTTTGCATAGTTGCTTAATCATATCCTTTAACATAAATAAATACCTTTCCATAAGTTTTAATCATTTATTGCAAAGGTTCTATTGATTTTAAATAATCGTCAATTTTAGCCAAAGGAATCATTAATAATTATTGAGAGTTAATGGGTAAATTTTTAGTCAATGTGCAGAAAGTGAGTTTTATATTTTTGAGAAATTCGCAAGGATTTGAGGAAAAAGCTAAAAAACAGTTCATTTATATATTAAAATAATGCTAATTTGATTTTGTTTACATGTTGGACTCGAATAATAAATAAAAATCAATGAATAAACAAGCGGTTAACTTGAATATATAGAAAATTAATTTTCATACAGACACTACAGGATACTCTTTAAAAATAAACAAAATAAATTTGTCTAACATAACAATTCTTTATAAAACATTAAAGAATAATTGAAAGTCAATTATTAATTAATACTAAACTTTAAAAAAATATGATAAAAAATTTTCTTAATATTAATCATTAACTAAAAAAGAGTAATACAATTTCAAACTAACTAAATTAAACATTTCATGAAGACAAAAAAATTTTTAATAAGACTTCTAACCAAAAATAATATAGTGCCGTATGGTGCTTTTATTATGGTATTGTTTTTTGCGTTGTTTTTAAATGCACAAAACATGTATAGTCAAGACAAAACAATAACAGGTATCGTAAAGGATGATTCAGGTAAGCCATTACCAGGAGCATCTATATCGGTAAAGGGCACTACCTATGGTACAGGGACCGATTTCGATGGTAAATTTAGTATTTCGGTAAGTAATGATGCAACAACATTGGTTGTTTCATATATTGGATTTACTTCGCAAGAAGTTGAGATTGCTGGTCGAACTAGTATAGATGTTCAATTAGTAGCAGACGCGTCTACATTAGACGAAATTGTTGTTGTGGGTTATGGAACTCAAAAGAAAACATCACTTACGGCAGCAGTTAGTGTAGCAAAAGGAGAGGATCTTCAGAATGTTGCGGTATCTAATGCCAGTAGTGCACTTGTTGGTAGAATTCCAGGTTTAATTACCCGGCAAACAAGTGGGGAAATAGGACAGGACAACACCCAAATTTTTATACGTGGTGTAGGTACAACAGGTAATAGTAATCCACTTATTATTGTTGATGGTATCCCTCGTACTTCATTAAATGAAATCGATCCGAGTAGTATTAAGTCTTACACAGTGCTAAAAGATGCAGCGGCCGTGGCTCCTTATGGAATGGGGGGTGCTAATGGTGTAATCTTAGTGACTACAAAATCTGGAAATAAAAGTGGAAAAACACAGTTTAAACTAAACACTAACATTGGTTTTCAGAACCCTACAATAGTACCCCGCTATGCCAACTCTTACGAGTTTGCAAGAGGTTTTAATGAAGCAGAAAATAATGTTGGTATTCCTATTGCCGACAGAAGATATTCTGCAGAAGATATTGACATGTTCAAACGTTCAAATGAAGGCGACCGTTCTGTAGATGGAAACCTTTATCCATATTTAGATCCGTTCGATTTTATACTAACACCTAATGCCCCGATTTCAAATACTAATTGGACTGCAACTGGAGGTAACGAAAAGGTTCAGTATTTTACCGGTTTAAGTTATTTACACCAGCAAGCAAATTTTTCAACCAGCAAATTAGATCGCGTTGGTTTAAATACAAAAATAGACTTAACACCAAGTGATAAAACTACAATTACGCTGTCTGTAAATGGATTTAATCAAATCCAAAATGGACCGTCAAGTAGTGGTAGAACTGTTTATATAAGTCCAAAAAATATTGATCCGACTACAGACGCTGTTTATTGGTCTGATGGTAGCCTTGCAAAGACTAGCCAAGGTGCAATTTATGATGATATAATTAATGCTGGAGATAAAACTGCAGACCGGTTTAAGTTATTGACTTCATTGTCGGTAGAACAAGAATTATTTGAAGGTTTTAAAGTAAAAGGTGTATTTGCATACGACTATGCAACAACGGCAAATAAACACTGGCAGGAACCAGAATCAAACTATTTCAATATTAATTTGACTACAGATCCTTACACTTTTGATGAAGTTGTAAGCACTGGTAAGCACAGTTTAAGCCAGTCGCAACAAACCTGGAAAAACTATACGTATCAGGGTATGATTAGCTACGCTAAACAATTTAACAAACACGGTATATCAGTGCTTGGTGTTGTTGAACAGCGTGCAAACAATTATAACACTTTTTCTGCATCACGTAATAATTACGAATTGCCTATTGATGAGTTAAATTTTGGTAGTGCCGACAAGGATAATCAGTCCAACGGAGGAGCTTCAAATGCAGGTTCTCAGGTTGGGTATGTGTATCGTGCAACATACAACTATGATGAGAAGTATTTATTTGAAGCTGCCGGACGTTATGATGGGCATTATTATTTTGCTCCCGGCCAAAAATACGGTTTCTTTCCATCGTTCTCAGTAGGATGGAATATCTCTAAAGAGGCATTTATGGAAGATACAGAATGGATTAACAATTTAAAATTAAGAACTTCATGGGGTCAGTCGGGTAACCTTGCAGGTGGGGCTAACCAGTACTCAAGTTCACTTATTTTATATGGTAATTCTTTTCCTTTTGGCAATTCACCAACCCAAGGTGCATATGCACAAAGAGAAGGAAATCCAAATATAACATGGGAAAGGGCAGACAAATTTAATATAGGTGTTGATTTTAATTTGTTTAATGGATTGTTGTCTGGTGAAGTAGATTACTTTAACGAAAAAAGAGACAACATGTTGTTAAACCCAGGAAGTACGGTGCCACAAGAATACGGTATCGGATTGGGGCAGGTAAATGCCGGAAAAATGAATAACAGTGGTATTGAAATTTTATTGCGAGGAAACAAAAGATTAGACAACGGGCTAAATATAGGTGTAACAGGTATCTTTACCTACGCACAGAATGAACTGGTTGAAATTTTTGAAAATCCAGTAACAGGCGATGACCCAATACGTACGCGTACGGGTAACCCATTTGGGTCATATTATGGTTTGGTTTCTGAAGGATTGTACCAGGTGTCGGATGATATAAATGGCGATGGAATAATTAATGCCGATGATGGATTCCCTGAATCTAATCTGGGAGGTGTTGTTAAACCCGGTAGCATAAGATATGTAGATACTAATAAGGATGGTGTAATTGATATGACAGATGAACAATTAATAGGTAGTCCAGTGATTCCTGAAATTATTTATAGTTTTTCGGCCGATTTGAAGTGGAAAGGATTCGACCTAAATGTAATGTTCCAGGGGGCAGAAAATGCTTCAACAAAAATAGAAGGTCAATTTTCAAATGCCTGGGGTAATTCGGGTAACTTTGCTGCACACGTGGTAAACGACAGTTGGACACCAGAAACGCCGAATGCCAGATTCCCGGCACTTTCTCCAACTGGTTTAAATGGAAATGACAATGTCTTAGAATCCACCTTTAATATGATAGATGCTGGTTACCTGCGTTTAAAATTTGCTGAGTTAGGTTATACCCTGCCTACAGCATGGACAGACAGCATTGGCTTAAGTGCTGTTCGAGTATATACTTCAGGGGTGAATTTATTTACCTGGTCAGATACGCTTAAATACAGCATCGATGCTGAATCTACATCGCTCTCTGAGGGTACTTCAACCAGAGGCTGGTACAACCCTCAACAAAAAACGACCTCATTCGGTTTAAATATTACATTTTAGTCATGAATTACAAACCATTAAAAATATAAAAAATGAAAAATTATAATAATATATTAACGACCTTATTAGCGGTGTTTCTGCTGTTAGCAACTACTTCTTGTGTAGAGGAAGATTTCCTTGAGATTGCACCCAAAAGCGCATTGTCAACTGGAGCCATATTTAATACAGAGGCTGGTGCAGACTTGTTTATGAACGAAATTTACAAATCGCTACCAGATCCTGAACAAGCTGCCGGTTGGGGAGCTGGTAGTAGCAGGCATACTGAACCCCACTCTACTTACCATAATTTGAATATGTGGTCACAATACTATATATCTAAGTTTGTCTGGGCCGGTGACTTCAGGGCTCACAGATCAAGAGATTTCACAGCTGCTTCAAGGTTTAACTTATATAATCATGGTTATCCAGCAATACCTTTTGTGTATGATCTTGTAACACAGTTTGTAAGGAACACCAATTTTTTTATGGAAACTGTAGAAGAATTAAAAGAGAATTTTTCTGATGAATGGCGAGTGAAAAGAGTAGCCGAAGCAAGGGTATTAAGAGCATTCTTTTACCAAGAAATGTGGAAAGGCTATGGTGGTGTTCCTCTAATTACCGAAGTGTTGAATCAAGGTGAAATGGGTGATAAAATATTTAGACCCAGTGCAAGTATTCAGGAAGTTTACGAATTTATTGTAAAGGAACTGGGTGAAGCGGCGAATGACCTACCTGATGAAGTGGGTGATGGCCGTGTTACCAAAGGTGCTGCCTTGGCATTAAAAGCTTCTACAGAACTGCATATGGCCGGCCTTGCTGCCGATCCAAGACCTGCTGCTATTGGTAATTTAGGTGATGCAAATACCTATTACGATGCGTGTGCAAAAACAAGTGAGCAAATTATGAACATGGGAACTTATAGCCTGTTTGGAAATTATAATGACCAGTTTTTGGAAGGCAATAACTGGAATTCAGAAACAATATGGGCAATGCCTCACGTGGCAACCACCAACCCGTCAATTAGAACATATAGGCACGGACCTTTTGCAACATGGTCACCGGGAGGGGTAGAGGCAAGTTACTTACCAACGCAGGCATTGATAGACATGTACCGCATGGATAACGGTTTAGCAATTGACGATCCAGCATCAGGATACGATGCCACGAAGCCGTTCGAAAATCGTGAGGAGCGTTTTTATCAAAGTATATTGTACGATGGTGCAAGTTGGGCAAACCACAAATTTACGATGAATGGAGCAAATGGAGGTACACAAAAGCTTGTGAAGCCGGGTAACCAAATAAGTACAGGGTACCGCCGCATAAAAGGAACAAATCCATCACTGGTTGCTTCCAATTTAATGTCTGCTGAAGCATGTAATTCACCAATATTTAGATATGCCGAGGTACTATTAATGTATGCCGAAGCAAAATTTAGTATGGGACAAGCTGACCAGAGTGCCATTGATGCATTGGATGAAGTAAGACAACGTGGAGGCTTGCCAACAATTAGTGCAACCTATGGAAGCACACCTTCAATTGATGAGTTAATGGATGTTATCTGGCACGAACGTGCTGTCGAATTATCGTTCGAGGGTTACAAACACTACTGGGATCTTATTAGAACCCGTACGGCTGATATTTACCTAACTCAACCCGTTATGGGAATTCGTGATGCAGATAATGATGGTGTGTATGAACCTTATAAAATTACGAATAGCATTTGGCAAAGCGATGCATATTACCAGATGCCAATTTTAACGTCTTGGTTAGAGAAAAATCCGGTTTGGATGGATCCCGCAAATCAAGTAAATGGTAGAACCGCTGGTCAAAATTCAGGATGGTAGTATAGACTATGTTATAAAAAAACAGTTAAGTTAAGTTTGTTTTGAAATAGGTAAGAATATAGGGACTCATAACCAGTATTCTTGCCTATTTTTTTTGTTAAAAGTATTTGAGCAGTATTTGAAAAAAATTAAAATGAAACAATTCATAGTAGTCATCTTATCCATTATAGTGCTGATCCCAGTTTCTTCGGCACAAACCAAAAAAACAACAGAAAACCCCCAACTAACTTTAAAAGTGGAAGACTTTGGAGTTGTGGGCGATGGAAAAACCGATGACGGTCCTGCATTGCGAAAACTTTTTGAAAAAGCGTCGGCACTCAAGCGTCCTGCGAAAATTGTTTTTCAGAAAGACGCTACCTATTACCTAGGGAAGGAAGAAAACCACCCGGTGGGAAGCATGTTTTTGGAACGCGCCAACAACTTAATAGTAGAAGGGAATAACTGCCTGTTACTAGTGGATCCTCACCGCAGACCGTTTGAGATTTATCGCTCAAAAAATATTACCATACGTAATTTTCAGATTGATTATTCCCCATTACCATATACTCAGGGCAGAATAACAAAGATTGATAACGTAAATGGATATTTAGAATTCAAAGTGGACGATGGATATCCTCAACCCTACGTCAGAGATGATAGTTACTATATTGATGGTAGAGTGTCGGATTGTACGACTATCAATGGCGAAAATTTGAAGTTTTACCAAGACCATTCTCGCATATCAGGGGTGAAAGATTTAGGAAATAATACCTATGCTGTTACTTATAGGATGCACCGTCAAAACAAAGCCAGAGTAGGTGATTATTTTGTAATGAAGGTATGGCCGCCTTCTATGAAGCAGGTAAATAATTCAAGCTTGAATCCTTCAGAAAAAGGCGAACATTATGTGACCAATTATGCCAATATACAGATAAACCATTCTGATCATGTAACTATTGA
>TARA_B110000027_G_scaffold2140_1_pt1 | contig 14577 bp, 7 predicted proteins | sample TARA_B110000027 | Tara Oceans TARA_B110000027 (sample SAMEA4397101) | marine metagenome | biome: Polar Biome; feature: [SRF] surface water layer (ENVO:00010504); material: water (ENVO:00002006), including particulate matter (ENVO:01000060) such as... | depth 5 m
CTTCTTCATTTTTTAATCCATATATTGGAATATTCACTTCTGTCATGCCGTAAAGTGGTAAAACGTCTTTTACACCAAACCTATCTCGAAAAATCTTCTCAGGTTCATAAGGTAAAGGGGCTGAACCTATGAGGATTAATTTATGATCTTTATCAAATTTAGATGGAGGTTGAGCCACAACAAAAGCTGCTATTGCACCTAACATATTTGTATGAGTTACAGAATATTTTCTAATATCACTTAGCCAATTTGAAGCAGAAAAACGATTTCTAATGACAGCTTTTGCGCCTGTCATAATACAAGCTAGAAGCTGCATAAACAATCCATTTGCATGAAATAATGGAAGTGAAATATAAAATATATGGTTATGATTTAAGTTATAATTATCTATTGTGCCTACAGCAAATAAAACACAATGTGCATTTGGCATTAAAACTCCTTTAGAAGGACCTGAGGTACCACTAGTAAACATTGCGCAAACTTCATCACTAGGTTTACCTTTATAAATTTCATTTTCACTTATTAATTCTTTAGAAATCATATTTAAACAACTAAGAGTAGTTACGTTAGTTATTTTAGCTTCAGTCAACTCTTTTACTTCTTGAAAATATGTTTTATCTACAATTACAAATTTAGATTTAGCAACTTTAATTTGATGAACTAAAACACTTCCTCTAAGCGCCGTGTTTAAGGCAACAAACATTACGCCAACAAGACTAGATGCTAACCAATACGGAATAAATTCCTTTGGATCATCAATCATTACAGTAATTGTATCACCTAAGTTAAGGTTTAAACCTTTTAATATGTTGGCTTTTTCATAAACTTTGATTTTTAATTCATGAAATGTCCACTCAGGCCCATTAACAAAGGAAATGATTTTTTTTTCAGGATGGTTTGAACATTGAGTTAAAAAAATTTCTGATATCAACCAGTTATCAGAGTTATCAATCTTGGGATACAGGTAAGGATTTTGTGAATACATTAGTCAAAAATCATCCTATTCTAAATTAATATTCTGGAGTTTTTTTAGATATGAATGAATTATGGTATTTAATTCTTTTGGTCTTTCGGCTTGAAGGAAATGACCACAATCTAAAATGTGTAAATCACATTCATTTATAAGATCAACAAATTTCTTACCTGATTTTAAAGGTGTCATTTGGTCATATTTGGCTAATACAGCTAAAGCAGGGATATTGATTTTTTTTGAAGCATCTTTTCCATCAGTATATTCATTGATAGCCAACAGATCCAATTTTAGAGATGTTTCTTGGTTCATATTCATTATATTGAAACCTTCACCAAAATGTGAATGACCAGGCATACTTTTAGTTGAAAATGCACCATCTTTACCATGACCCCAAGTAACCATCATTTTATAGGCTTTTTTGATATTATTTGAAGCAAGATCAATTAAATAATCATTAACTGGGATTTTATTTGATCCGGCAATAAAAATTATCCCCTTTAATAAATTAGGATAGTTTTGATTTAACTCTAACCCGACTAAACAACCCTGAGAATGCCCTAAAAAAACTACGTCATTAACTTTTAATTCTTTGATTAAATCATAAACCCATTCAGCATTCTCTTTAATAGATATACATGGCTTTCCTTCTGAAAATCCATGGCCTGGCATATCTGGGACTATTACAGAATAACCTTTATGTGCAAAATATCTTGCTTGTTGAACAAAACTTAAATGATTTTGACCTGACCCATGAATAAAACAAATGGTTGTTTTATTCATGTCTAGTTTTTTCCCACCTGTTCCAATATATGTTTTCTCACCTTTAAAATTTATAAACATTTGGTAAAACTCCTATTTCACAAACTTCGATACAGCACGAAACCCTTTATCAAAATCCTTTTTAATGTCATCTATATCTTCTAAGCCTACCGACAATCTAATCATATCTTCAGTAAGACCTGCTACTTTCATAGCTTCTGAACTCAAATGAGAATGCGTTGTACTACCTGGATGAATTAATAAAGTCTTCGCATCACCTACGTTAGCTAAATGCGATGCTAATTGAACGGATTCAATAAATATTTGGCCTGCTTTTCTACCTCCTTTAATGCCAAAAACTATGACTGAACCTGATCCCTTAGGAAGAATTTTTTTTGCCACAGCATAATCAGGATGGCTATCAAGATCAGGATGCTTAACCCAAGCAACTGCCTCATGGTCTTTTAAGTAAGATAAAATTAAATGAGTGTTTTCCATATGTTTTTTCATTCTTAAGGGCAGTGTTTCTATGCCTTGCATAAGATGAAAAGCGTTTGTTGGGGATAAAGAAGGACCAAAATTGTACATGCCTTCTGCTCTGATTTTAGTTGTTAATGCTGATGGACCAAATTCTTCCCAAAAACTTATTCCTCCTAATGCAAAATGAGGTCCCGAAATAGTTGGGAATTTTTCTTTGTCTCCCCAATCAAAATTTCCACCATTTACTATAGCACCACCGATAGCTATTCCGTGACCACCAAGCCATTTAGTTAAAGAATGAATAACAATATTTGCACCATATTTAAAAGGTTGCATTAAAAAGGGAGTGTTAAAAGTTGCGTCTAAAACAAGTGGAATACCTTTTTTTTTACATATTTGAGCTATAACAGGAACATCCATTATATCTAACCCCGGATTACCTATTACCTCCCCAAAAACCATTTTTGTATTAGGTTTAATTGCGGCCTCAATTGCTTTTGGATCATTGGGGTTTACGAAATCAGTTTGAACACCAAATCTAGGCATTGTGTGTTCAAGTAAATTTATGTTAGCCCCATACATTTTACTTGAAGCGACAATATGATCGCCGCTACTGCATAAAGCAGTAACAACTAGGTGCATAGCAGCCATTCCACTTGCACAAGCAACCGCACTTGTTCCACCTTCTAATGCAGCCAGTCTTTGTTCAAGAGCTGAAACTGTAGGGTTTGATATTCTTGAGTATAAATGTCCTCCAACCTCCATATTATAAAGAGCAGCAGCGTCTTCAGTATCTTTAAAAACATAAGAAGTTGTCTGATAAATAGGAACTGCACGAGATCCTGTTTCTTTGTCTGGCGTATGACCTGCGTGTAACGAAAGGGTATCAAACTTATAATTGTCGCTCATAATATTTCCTAATTTAAAAACTGATGTTTTATATTTATACTCTTTAATATAATCATATTCTATTATCTTCTCTGAGTGTTTTTCTAATTATTTTTCCAGTGGTAGTCATTGGTAGTTCATTAATAAATTCTATCATCCTTGGATATTCATGCGCAGCAAGTTTTTGTTTTACATATTTTTTAATATCTTCTTTTATTTTTTCATTTTGACTTATTATAAGTCCCTTATTTTTAGGAATTATAAAAGCCTTAATTATTTCACCTCTAAGTTTATCTGGAACTCCGATTACAGCAACCATTTCAACCTCTGAATATGATAATATGCAATCCTCAACTTCACTTGGTCCAATTCTGTAGCCTGAACTATTTATTATGTCATCTTCTCTTCCCTTAAAGTATAAATAATCCTCATCATCTTTATATGCATAATCTCCAGTGTGTAGCCATCCATCAATAACTTTTTTCTTTGTTTCCTCATCATTATCCCAGTATTTTAAGAAAGCAACAGGAGTATCATATTTAACAACAATCTCTCCATCACATCCTTCTTTTGAAATAAATTGGTTATTTTTGTCCATCAATTTAACTACATGACCCGGAACAGGTTTTCCAATAGATCCTTGTTTAGAATCCATTAGAGCTCCATTATTTGAAACTGTTAAATTACATTCCGTTTGTCCATAAAATTCATTGATTCCTACACCTAGTATTTTATTTCCCCATTCTAGCAGCTCTTCTCCTAGAGCTTCTCCACCTGAACCAACTGTCCTTAAATTTAAACCATTAATATTTTTAGAAAGATTCACAGCTTTCATCATTTTTAATGCTGTCGGTGGTAGAAATGTATTTCTAACTTTAAATTTAGACATTAAATGAAAAGCAAATTCAGGATCAAACTTTCCACTTCTGTAGCTTATAACAGGTATTCCAAAGTGCCAAGCAGGCAGTAATACATCAAATAACCCACCAATCCATGCCCAATCTGCTGGAGTCCAGAACACATCCTGAACAGGGTCTAAAGAAGATAAAAATTCATGAGGCATTTCAACTCCAGGGATATGCCCTAACAAAGATTGATGGGGAAGAAGGGCTCCTTTTGGCCCTCCAGTCGTTCCAGAGGTATATATAATGATAGCTGGATCATTAGGCTTTGTTATTTTTGTTTTATAGTTAGGTGAAGCATTATCTAATAATTTTTTAAAATTAAAGGTATATCCTTCATGTTTATCTCCATTAACGCAAATTATCACTTTTAAATCTGGAAGCTTTTCATAAATTTCTTGAATTTTAATCAAAGAAATATCATCACATATTACTAAGGAAGCTTTGGAATTCATTAAACGATAATATAATGCTTCCGTTCCAAACAAACTAAACAATGGTATAGAAATCCGTCCTGACTTAAAACATGCCATATGACTTATTGCGGCTTCTGGACATTGTCCTAAGATAATCCCTACCCTCGCATTTCCTTTTAATTTAAAATAATCAAAAACATTTGCTAATTTATTGGCCGATATTTTGAAATCTGAAAATGTCCATTTCTCAATTTTTCCACTATCTAAAATATTTATTAAAGCCGTTCTATTTTGATATTTATCTTTATCTACAGTGTCAGAAGCAATATTATAATAATAAGGAATGTTCCATTTAAATTTTTTATATAAATCATTGTAATTTTTAAATCTTGGAAGCATTTTAACCTCAAAAAAATATAGATTAATTCTTATTACTTGTTAAAACTAGTTAAATTAATTAAAATTATTATAAACTAATTAAATTTTAAATGAGAAAAATTTGAATCAAATAAACCCAATTAGATTAGATGATTGTTTTACAAAGGACAAAGATTTAGCATTAATGAATGGTGTTCAAGCTTTAGTTCGTCTTCTCATTGAACAAGCTAAATTAGATAAAGATAACGGATTATTAACCAAAGGATATGTAAGCGGCTATCCTGGCTCTCCACTAGGAACACTTGATTTAGAACTAGGTAGAGCAAAAAAACATCTCGATAAATATAATATTATTTTTCAACCAGCTGTTAATGAAGAATTGGCAGCTACAGCTGCTTGGGGAACCCAAATGCTTGGGTTATATGATAGACCAGAAATCGACGGTGTTTTCTCAATGTGGTACGGGAAAGGACCTGGTTTAGATAGAGCTATGGATGCCCTTCGCCATGCTAATATGGGAGGCGTGGCAGCCAAAGGAGGAATGGTACTTGCTGTTGCTGAAGACCCAATAGGAAAGAGTTCTACTTTAGCATATCAGTCTGAACAATCTCTAATATCGGCAGGAATACCTGTATTTTATCCTGCAAACGTTGATGAGGTTATTCCCATGGGCTTACAAGCCTTTGCACTTTCTCGTTATGCAGGCATATGTGTCGGATTAAAAATTACTGGTGATACGGCGGATTCAAATGCAGTTATTGATCTAGGCTTAATTAGACCAAGGTTATTAAAACTTGAAACTCCAATTAATGTACACGTAAACAGACATGACCCCGCTCTGGATAGAGAATCAGCTTTAATTAATAGACGTATTCCAGCAGCTAAAGAATTTATTAAAAATCACAAAATCAATAAAAATATATTAAACCCAAAAGAAAAAAAAATTGGAATAATTACGGTTGGCAAAGCTACTACAGAAACTATGGATGCTCTTGAACGGATTGGTGTTAAATCGCCTGAAGAACAAGGTATAGGTATGTATGCCTGTAAGATTCCTTGGCCCTTAATTAATCAAGAAATTATTGACTTTTGTAGTGGATATGAACAAGTGCTTATTATTGAAGAAAAAGCAGGAATTGTTGAAGAACAAGTAGCTCATATTCTTTTTAATCATAAAGAACGGCCACTTTTATCTGGAAAGTTAGATGCTGAAACAAAAGAATTCCTCATTCCAAAAATATCTGAGCTTTCTAGTGATATAATAGCTGATTGTTTATTAAAAAAATTAGCTCCCAAGACTACAGAAAATGACAAGCCAAAAGTTAAAGCTCTATCTTTGGGTAACAACTTGCCGCCAGTAGCAACAAGAACTCCTTGGTATTGTGCTGGATGTCCCCATAACTCTGGGACTAAAACTCCAGATGATGAAGTGATAGGAATTGGTATAGGTTGTCATTCAATAGGTTATTTTCTTCATCCAGAAAAATTGACTAATTTTAGTCAAATGGGTGGAGAAGGAGGCCATTGGATTGGTAGAGCTCCTTTTTCAAATCAAAACCATACATTCCAAAATATAGGTGACGGCACTTATGCTCACTCTGGTTCTTTAGCAATAAGAGCAGCAGTATCTGCCAATGTAAATATAACTTTTAAAATATTATATAATGACGCTGTTGCAATGACAGGTGGACAAAAAGCAGTGGGTGGAGTTACCCCATGGGAAATTTCAAAACAATTATCTGCTGAGCGGGTCAAAAAAATATATGTAGTTTCAGACGAACCTGAGCAATTTAAAGAAACTCGTCTTTTTGCAGATGGTGTAGAAATATATCATAGAGATGATCTTATTAAGGTCCAAAAAGAGGTAAGAATAATTGAAGGCGTTACAGCAATAATTTATGTTCAAACCTGCGCAACAGAGCTAAGAAGAAGAAGGAAAAGGGGATTAGTTGCAGACCGTGAAATAAAAATGTTTATTAACCCAGATGTATGTGAAGGGTGTGGTGATTGTGCTGAAAAATCGAATTGTGTTGCGGTAAAGCCTTTGGATCACTTTGATGGAACTAAGAAACAAATTGATCAAAGTGTCTGCAATAAGGATTATTCTTGTAGCAAAGGTTTTTGCCCAAGCTTTATGGGTGTCACACTAGATAAAACGCCTCAGGTATCAATAAAAACGTACCCTAAATTACCTTCAAGCATAGATTTATTAAAAAAACCAAAAGAAAATTTAAGAGAAACTAAAAATATTATTATGGCAGGCATCGGTGGAACTGGTGTGTCAACCATTGCTGCTATAATAGTAATGGCTTCTAGAATAGATAATTTATATGCTCAATCAATGAATTTTACTGGCTTAGCTCAAAAAAATGGAGCCGTTACAAGCCAAATAAGAATTAGTAATAAAAAAACACTCTATAACAAGTCAGCTAGGTTGCCTAATGAAACAGCGGATTTACTATTGGGATGTGACGCTGTTGTTTCGGTTTCACCTTCAATAACTAGAACTTTGAACCCAAATAAAACAGTGGCTATAATAAATGGTAGAGTTGAACCTGTGGGTGTCGCAGGAGTTCATATTGGAACAGTTGTTGACGATCAATTGTTAAAAAAACATTTAGAGATTCATGTAAAGACTGAAAATATTAATTTTATTGACATGTCTAATTTAGCTGAAGCATTAGTTGGAGACACGGTATCTGCCAACATTATGATGTTAGGCGTGGCTGCTCAAAAAGGTTTCTTTCCAATAGAGCTGGATTCAATAGAAAAGGCCATAGAACTAAACGGTGTGGCAATCCAACAAAATATAACAGCTTTTAATTGGGGACGACTTTTAGCTGAGAATCCTAAAGAAGTTTTTAAAGCAGCAGGACTGTTGGAAAAGCCTTCATTAGAAAAGCCAATTAAGGATTACATAACAAGTTTTTCTAATATACTCAAAAAATATCATGATCAGAATTATGCTAACAAATTTGATGCGGCTGTAGCTTTGATTATTGATCGTGAATCAAATCTTTTTAATGATAAAACTAAATTACCTTTATCTAGAAAAGTTGCATTAACATTATTTAGAATTATGCGATATAAAGATGAATATGAAGTTGCAAGACTTCATACATCTGGAGATTTTGCTAAAAAATTTCTAAATGATAATAAAAATGCAAAATTAGAATATTACTTAGCTCCTCCTCTTTTTTCAAAAGTGGATAAAGAAACTGGTCATCTTAAAAAGCAACGTTTTGGACCATGGATTTTTCAAGCTTTTAAAATTTTGTCCTATTTTAAATTTCTTAGAGGTACTAAATTTGATATATTTGGATACACCTTAGAAAGAAAAAAAGAGCGTGCATTGGTTGAAAAAACTTTAACTACAATTAACAAGATTACAGAAAATATAGATGAACATAATTATAAAAAAGTTATAGAATTTCTTGAAATTCCATTATCAATAAAAGGATATGGACATGTTAAAGAAAAGAATATGAAGCTTGCTGAAACCCAATGGGAACAGTCTCTAGAAAAGCTTTTCAAGAACAAGAATTTTAAAAAAACTGGTTAAAATCTAAATTAACTTAGCTTCTTCTCTTAATTTAAACTTTTGTATTTTACCGGTGCTTGTCTTAGGCAATTCTACAAAACAAAAATACTTTGGCACTTTGAACCCTGCCAATAAAGATTTACAATGATTTTTTAAATCTATTTCATCCACTGAAGATTTATTTTTTAACTCCACAAAAGCGCAAGGAGTCTCTCCCCATTTTTCATCTTCTTTTGCTACAACAGCTACTGCTAAAACATCAGGATGCTTATATAGCGCATCCTCAACTTCAATAGAGGAAATATTCTCTCCCCCAGATATTATTATATCTTTAGACCTGTCTTTAAGTTGAATATATCCATCAGAATACCAGACGCCTAGATCACCAGTATGAAACCAGCCTCCTTCAAAGGCTTCATTAGTAGCTTTTTCATTTTTTAAATAGCCTTTCATTGTAATATTTCCTTTAATTAAAACTTCTCCTATTGTGATACCATCCTTTGGAATTTCTAGATTAGTTTCAGTATTAATTATTTTCATATTTTCTTGAACTGAGTAAACGACCCCTTGCCTAGCTTTTAATTTTGCTTGTTCAGATGGTTCTAAATCATTCCATTCAGGATGCCACGCACAGACAACCGCTGGACCATAAATTTCTGTTAATCCATAAACATGAATAACTTCAATGCCACATGAAGCCATCTTACTTAAAACAGCTTCAGGTGGAGGCGCTCCTGCAGTCATCATTTTAATATTTGTTTCAAGAGATATATTATTTTGCAATAAATGATCTGCTATCATTTGCATTACTATTGGAGCTCCACACAAATGTGTAATTTTATGTTTTTGAAAAGCCTCTACAATTAAATTTCCTGAGGGCTGTCTCAAGCACACATGGGTTCCAGCTCTTTCGGTAATTGTCCAAGGAAAGCACCAACCGTTACAATGGAACATTGGAAGTGTCCAGAGGTACTTGGAATGCATTGGCAATTCCCATGTGAGAGTATTACCAATTGCGTTTAAGTAAGCTCCTCTATGATGATATACTACACCTTTAGGATTTCCTGTAGTTCCTGATGTATAATTTAAAGCTATCGAGTCCCATTCATCATTTGGTAATTCATGTTCAAAGCTATTACCGATAACTGCTTGAATTTCAGTCTCATAATCTAAACAATTCATTTTATTAGCAAAATCTGACCGTTTGTTACCAGCTATAAGATCTACAAATTCAACTAATATAGGGACATTAGTTAGGCCATTTAATGCGCTTTCTACTATTTTGCTGTACTCTGAATCATATATAAATAATTTAGCTTCACCATGATCAAGTATAAAATTAACCGTATGACTATCTAATCTGGTATTAATGGCATTGATCACCCTTGAACCCATTGGAATTCCATAATGACATTCCCACATGACTGGAATATTAGGAAGCATAACTGCTATAGTGGATCCAGAGATTATATTTGTATTATTTAAAAAATTTGCTAATGCATCACATCTAGAGCCAGCTTGCTCATAGTTTAAGCTATAATCTTTATATTCAACAGCTATATGCTTTGGAAATGTTTTTCTAGATCTTTCTAGAAAAGATAAAGGACTTAAAGAAGCATAATTTGCTTGATTTTTTTCTAAACCATCTTCAAATATAGACATTGATAATATCCTCCTGTTATTATTAATAATGGTATGATTTTATTTATCAACCAAGAATAATATTTTAATATTACAAAAAATTAAGATCGGATTAATTAATGCCTTATATATCTCCTTTAGAAGATACTAAATTTGTTTTAGAAAACTTATTACCTCCTCATAGTGATTTAGATAATTCTACGATTGATGCAGTTCTCGGAGAAGCGGGTAAATTAGCAAATGATTATCTTGCACCGTTGAATCATTATGGTGATAAAAACAATCCTATTCTAAGACAAGATCATGAAGTTGAAACACCTAAGGGTTTTAGTAAGGCTTTTTCAGAAATAGCTAAGGGAGGCTGGATAGGGGTTGCAAGTGATCCTACTTATGAAGGTATGGGACTACCTTTAAGAATGGGTGCTGCTATTAATGAATATTGGCATGGGGCAAATATGTCATTTTCTTTATGTAGCCTTCTTACTCAAGGACTAATTGACGCGTTTACCTTAGTTGGTACTGATGAAGAAAAGAATTTATATTTACCCAAGTTTAATTCTGGAGCTTGGACTGGTACTATGAATTTGACAGAACCTCAATCAGGGACAGATTTGGCTACGATTAGAACCAAAGCTGAACATGATGGAAATGAATGGAGAATAAAAGGTCAAAAAATTTATATCACCTACGGTGAGCATGACATGTCAGAAAATATAATTCATTTAGTTCTAGCTAGAACTGAAGGATCACCTGATGGTATAAAAGGTATTTCTACTTTTATTATACCTAAGTTTTTAAAAGACGAAGATGGTAAATACACAAAAAGAAACGACCTTAAATGCATTTCTATCGAACATAAAATGGGAATTAAAGCCAGTCCTACTGCTGTAATGTCTTACGGTGAAGAAAAAGGAGCAATAGGATATATGCTCGGCGAAGAAGGTAGGGGAATTGAGTACATGTTCATTATGATGAACAGGGCTAGGTTTGACGTAGGTCTTCAAGGCATGGCTATTTCTGAAGCCGCTCGGCAAAAAGCTCATGAATATGCAAATATGAGGATACAAGGCACTCCAATTAACCGTGAAAAAGGAACAGCAATAATTGGTCATGGTGATGTCAAAAGATTGCTTTTATCAATGAGAAGTTTGACAGAAGCCATGAGAGCGCTTGTCCTAGTTTCATCTGAAATCATGGAAAGAGCTCATGATGGAAACGTAGAAGCTAAAATTAAAGAAGCTTTTTTAATTCCAATAATAAAAGGTTGGTCAACAGAGTTAGCTCAAGAAATAACAAGTAATGGTGTCCAAATACATGGAGGCATGGGCTTTATTGAGGAAACAGGAGCCGCTCAATTTATGAGAGATGCTAGAATACTTCCTATTTATGAGGGCACTAACGCAATTCAAGCTAATGATTTTATATTCCGAAAAACTATAAAGGATAATGGAACAGCGGCTAAATTATTCTTGGAACAAATGAAGGTCGACTGCTCTGAAAACCCAGAGGTTATCAAAATGATTGTATTAGCTTCAGAAACCTTAGATTTTGTTTTAAATAATAGAGATGATTTGGAATTACTCTCTTGTGTAAGTTTTGATTACATGATGGGGTTTGGTTATTTAGTTGGTGGATGGTTAATGCATAGATCAAAAGCCAAAGCTAATACAAAACTATCTCTCAATTCTAAAAATGAAAGCTTTTTAAAAAGCAAAGTTATTTCAGGTGAATTTTATAACCTTCACATCCTTCCGAGAGTTTATACACATTTTGAAATAGTTAAAAAAGGTGCAAAAGTTGTTCAATTAACAAATGATGCTTATGTTTAACATATAAAGTATTAGAAAAATAGAATGTTTATGTCTCTAATTAAGACATAAGTATATGAAAATAATAATTATTATTATTTTTAAAATTTATATAAATTAAGTTGCTTTTAAATAATTTCATATTGTTCTCCCCAAAATGGTTTAAATAAAAAAAATTATCCATATCTTTAATTAGATTGTTTAAAGAATTATCTCGAAACAATGGGTTACAAGTTTACTAGATGTATATATCTATGTAAAATAACTTTACATTAAAAGCAATTTTAGTTAGCGTACACATACGTAGTGGGGGCTACTTATTTCTAAGTGTGATTTCATTATATATTTAATATTAAAGCGTATGTAGTTTTACTGACGATAAAGTAATTAATTTTAACGTTGTTTATAGAGATTGAATTTAAATAAAACATGTCAAATTATCCAAATATAAAAACACATAATACTCTTCCTAAAATACTTCGTCATAGATCAAAAACTATGCCGACAACTGTTTCCTTAAGAAATAAGGATTTAGGAATATGGAATGAAATTTCATGGAAAGAGTATAATGATAATGTATCTTATCTAGCTCTTGGTCTTTCTAGCAAGGGGTTTAAATTAGGTGATGTAATAGGTTTGATTGGTGATAATAAGCCTTCTTGGCTTTATTTTGAAATAGCTGCTCAAGCTGTTGGCGGTATGAGTTTAGGAATATACAGAGATACTCTTGATGAAGAAGTAGGCTACTTGATTAATGCAGCTAAGGTAAACTTTGTATATGCAGAGGATCAAGAGCAAGTTGATAAGCTTCTTAGTATTAAAAGAACAAAAGCTAATAAAATAACAATTTTTTACGAAGATAGTCGTGGATTAAAAGAATTAAACGACCCTCATATTATTGATATGCTTGATTTAATTAATGAAGGTAAAGCAATAGCAAATAAAAATCCTGATAAATACGATAAATTAATTGATAAAATCTCTGATGAACAAGAAGCCATACTTTGTACAACTTCTGGAACAACTTCTAACCCTAAGCTAGCTATGTTGCCAGGTGGTAAATTTATTGAGCATGTAGTGAGATATTTGAACGTGGATCCTAAATCTGTTGAAGATGAATATGTTTCAGTTTTACCCTTTCCTTGGATTATGGAGCAAACATATGCTGTAGGGTTTAACATAGTAGGCGGCATGAAAGTTAACTTTCCAGAAAGACCTGAAACTGCAATGGAAGACCTACGAGAAGTTGGACCAACTTTTATGCTTGGAGCGCCCAGGTTATGGGAACAAATTGCTGCAGATATGAGATCACGTATTTTAGATGCACCAAAGATTACTCAATGGCTTTTTAACACTATGGTTGAAAGAGGGTTAAAAGCAGTTGATGAAGGTAGAAGAGATTTTCTTGCTGATAAATTACTTTTTTCTTCACTAAAGGATAGACTTGGATTTAGTAAGGTTACATCTGCAGCTACAGGAGGTTCTGCGATTGGACCTGAAACTTTCAAGTTTTTTCTAGCTATGGGAATACCTCTCAGGCAACTTTATGGTCAAACAGAATTAATGGGTGCTTACACTTTACAAGATATTCCAAAAGGAACAATGGATTGTGAGACTGTTGGTTTTCCATTTCCAGATTGTGAAATTAAAATTATGGACCCTGATCCAAATGGAATGGGTGAGATTATTACAAAGCACCCAAGCATGTTCTCTGGATATTATAATGATACTAAGGCTTTTAAAGATACCATAAAAAAAGGATGGATGCATACTGGAGATGCTGGTTTTATTGACGAAGATGGTAGACTTAATGTTGTTGATAGAGTTAACGATATTGCAGTAAAATCAGATGGAGTGAAATTTTCTCCTCAAAATATAGAAAATAAATTAAAGTTTTCGCCTTATGTTGGTGAAGCGGTTGTTATAGGATCTGAAAAACCATACCTAACTGCGATTATATGCATTAGATTTTCTATAGTTTCCAAATTAGCAGAAAAATGGCAATTAGCTTTTACCTCATACACAGGTTTAACCGCTGACAAACAAATATATGATCTTATAGAAAGCGAAATTATTAAGGTTAATGAGAAGTTGCCTGAAAACACTAAAATTTCTAAGTTTCTCCTTTTATTTAAAGAGTTAGAAGCTGATGACGGTGAATTAACTAGAACAAGAAAAGTGAGAAGAAGTGTTATTAATTCCAGATATAAAGATATAATTAATGATCTTTATTCCGATAAAGATTTAGCTTCAATAAATACCGAGTTTACACTTGAGGATGGTAGAAAAAGTAAAATCAGTGCATCAATGGAAATCAGACATTTAATTGACACCAAAAAATTAGATATTAAGAAGACTAGCACAACAGCAAAAAAATCTAAAAAAGGCAATAAATAGATGAGCTTAGAAGATCTACAAAACGTTAAATTTGGCGAAAATGTAATTGAACTTAAAAATATAAGCTTAGCTTTTGGCGGAGTTAAAGCACTTACAGATGTTTCTTTTGATGTTAAAAAAGGTGAGGTATTTGCTATCATAGGTCCAAATGGTGCAGGAAAATCATCAATGCTGAATGTTATAAATGGATTTTATAAACCAACGAGCGGTTTAATTAATTTTGCAGGGTCAGACCGAAAAGAAATGGAACCTGAGTTTGCTGCTAAAAGTGGCATTGCAAGAACATTTCAAAATATAGCCCTTTTTAAGGGAATGAGCACATTAGATAATTTGATGACTGGGCGGTTATTAAAACAAAAGCAAAATTTTTTAATGCAAGCGCTTTATTTTGGAC
>TARA_B110000027_G_C16122421_1_pt1 | contig 14507 bp, 11 predicted proteins | sample TARA_B110000027 | Tara Oceans TARA_B110000027 (sample SAMEA4397101) | marine metagenome | biome: Polar Biome; feature: [SRF] surface water layer (ENVO:00010504); material: water (ENVO:00002006), including particulate matter (ENVO:01000060) such as... | depth 5 m
AGTTCGGAATGGGATCGGGTATTACCCCTTCGCAATAATCACCGGCGGTGTTTATATACTGATATATGCATATGAAGTAAAGTTTTAAATGAAGATAAATCCTAAATTTTAAATCTTTAAATTACTATGTATTTACTGATTTTTCATGAGATTCTAGTTTCCTTTCATTTGTTTTAATTGCAATTTTGAAGAGTTAAAATAAATATTAATTAACAATTTCTTATATGCTAAATTTATTAATAATTTCCTTTTTAAGCATTATAATAATATCGCCACTTGGATATGTTGTTTTAAAAAATGACAATAAAGATTTTTTAAATTATTCTATTAGTACTATTTATGGAATTATTTTAATTTCATTTATCTCACTAGTGCTAAATTTTTTTTTTCCTCTAAGTAAATTAATAAATACATTATTAATCATAATTCCAATTTTCATAATATATAAAAAACCATCATTTTTTTTAAATTTAGTTTTTATAAAATTTTGTATAATTGGTACATTAATAATTTTTTTATTAATTTCTAAAACTAACGTATATAGACCAGATGCATATCTTTATCACCTTCCATTTTTAGATATCTTAAATAATAATAAAATTATTTTTGGACTTTCAAATCTTCATTATCGATTTGGTCATATTTCAATTATGCAATATTCTTCTGCAATTTTTAATAATTTCATATTTTATGATAAAGGAATATTTCTGCCAGCAGCAATAATTGCAACAGCAGTAATAATAAATTTTTTTACACAATTATTTTCTTACATCAAAAGTAAAAAAATTAATTTTCACTTTTTTTATATATTCTTTGTTGTGATCTTCATTATATATAAAATGAATAGATTTAGTGAGTATGGAAATGATGCCCCAGTACATTTTTTGTTTTTTCTTCTAATTTCAGAAATAATATTAAATTTTGAAAAAAAGAAAAAAATTTTTTCTAACTTAATTTTAATTTCAGTTTTTATAATAATGAATAAAATTAGTATGTCTTTTGCGGTATTACTGCCTTTTGTATTTGAAAGAAAATTTGATAAAAATTTTTTGAAAGATAAAAAAAATTATTTAACTTTTATTTTCTTATTTTTATGGTGTTTTAAAAATTTGATTATTTCTGGATGTGTATTTTATCCAATATCAAAGTCATGTATTTCAAATTTGCCTTGGACAGATATTCAAACTACTAAAAAAGTTTCCATTGAAGGTGAAGCTTGGTCCAAAGGATGGAATAATGTAAAAGAACCAGCTTATTTTGATCAAAAAATTTATATTAAAAAATTTAATTGGATAAAAACTTGGATAGACGGTCATTTCAAAAAGATTACATCAATTTTATATCCATATTTAATTTTCATATTTTTTATAACTATTTATTTACGATTCAATTCTAAAAAAAAAATATTAAAGAAACACTACAAAAATGAAATAAAATTGTTATTAATATTAACTATATTTACAATAGTGTGGTTAACTAAACTTCCTCTTTTTAGATTTGGATATTCGTATTTGATTTCCTTAATTGCGATCATATTTGCAATTTATTGTTCTACATTAGATAATTTTAAAAATAAAAAATTTTTTACAGGTATATTAATATTTGCAATAATCGTCTTTTGTCTTAAAAACTCAATTAGAATTGTTGGTTTTAATAACAACCACAAAGCCAATATCTTTCCTAAAATAAGACTTTTCGAAAGTAAGTCAGAGTTAAAAGAAATAAATCTTAATGGATTTAAATATTTTGTTAGTCCTTCAGAATGTGGTTATGGGTACGCTCCTTGCACACACTATAAAAACTTAAAATTAAGATCTACAAATTATTATTCATATATTGGACTTTTACATACAAAATAAGAAAAAGATTAAATAAATTTTTCGAATCTTTAATTTGGCTTATTTTTATTGCATATCTTAATCTATGCTGCGATTCTAAATTCATCATGATACTATTATTTTCTTCTTAAAATATTGTTTGTATTTTAGAAATTATATTTAATCGCCCACACGTTGATAAATTCACCTAAACTTTTTTTGCAGTTAATTTATTAATGTCACTTGAATTAATAAGATTAACTTTATCACTTTTATAATGGTTAGTATCTGTATGAAAATTTTTTATAGCATCTTAAAATATGCTGTTATTATCACTTACATTAAAGTCTTTTTTGATATAACAATCAGTCAAATTAAAACCAAAATTCAATAAAACTAATTATAAAATATATACAAATATTTACTTTAAAGTTTATTAAAAAAAATTATTATCATTTTAACACTTATGAAAAAAAAAACTCTAATTACAATTACATTGTTTTTATTAATTTTTATTTTAGCAGGCTCTTTTTTATTTATTAAAAATGCAAGAGAAAATAGAAGCTGGCCTTTTAATTCATCATTAAGCAATTATTTACCAAAAAGTATAAAATATTTTGCTTATAAATTTACAAATCCCGATCAAAGTATTTTGGAAACCTATTTTTATGATTTAAGCATTGATTATTATTCTATACCAAGTTCTAATTCTGTTGGTAATGGTGGTGGTTTAGATGTTTTTGATGAAAAAAACATGCTTACAGTTCTTGATAATGGAGAAATATTTTTATTTGACTCCCAAAATTTAAAATTTAATAAAATTAAACATTCAAAATTAGAAAAAAACTACGCTTCCATAAGAGATATTTATTATAAAAATAATGAATTGTTAGTTTTGGCTGTAAAAAAAACTAATAACGAGGATTGTTCAATTATTATTGTTGATAGATATTTAAAAGCTAATGACTCAGAAAATAAGACAAGCCTAAACTTTAGCAAGACTATTTGGTCTTCAGAAAATTTATGTGAAGATACTTTAGTTAACAATGCTGGAGGAAGAATAATTAAATTTAGAGATAAAATTTATATATCTACAGGCTATTTTACACCTTACATCAATTCTGGAATAAACGCTTTTCCACAAAATAAAGATAGTTCATTCGGAAAAATACTAGAAATAGATAATCAGGGTAAGGGAAATATTTATAGTATGGGGCATAGAAATCCTCAAGGTTTATTTCTGTATGATGATGACCAGATCATTTCATCAGAGCATGGACCAAGAGGTGGGGATGAATTAAATTTGATTGAAAAAAATAAAAATTATGGTTGGCCTTGTGAGACTCAGGGAACATTATATAGTTATGAAAATACTGGTTTAAAAAAAGAGATTTGGCTAGATGCAAAACAATTAAAGAATTATGGCTGTAATCAAATCGATAATTATACAAAACCGCTCTATAGTTGGACACCATCTATTGCTGCATCACAAGCTATCCAGTATCAAGGAGATTATTTCGATATTTTTAAAAGAAACATTATACTTGGATCTTTAGGAGGGCTATCTTTGTTTAGAATAATTTTAGAAGATAAAAAAATAATCAATATTGAAAGAATAAATGTTAATGAAAGAATTAGAGATATTGCAGAAACTTATGATGGGAAAATAATGTTGTATACTGATGGTGGAAATGTTGTCTTGCTATCTAAGAGCTCTGAAAAAATAAAGTAAAAATTAATTTTTTATTGAATATCTTATAATGCAGTATAAGGCTCTGAAAGCATCTTTAAGACCTATTTTTTTGCCTTCCTCATAACTTCTGCCTCTATATTTTACTGGTACTTCAAAAAAAATATACTTTTTTTTAGCTAATTTGATTGTAATTTCTGGCTCAACGCCAAATGCTTTTTCTTTAATATCTATAGATTGAATAACTTCTTTTTTGAAAAGCTTAAAACCAGTTTCCATATCAGTCATATTTAGATTTGTAAAAAAATTGCATATTAATGTTAATAATCTATTAGCTACTGAGTGCCAGAAAAATAACAATCTATTATATTCAGCTCCTCCTAGAAACCTAGATCCATACACCACATCTGCACCAGCTTCATTAAACGGTTTCAAAAGATTTGAATATTCAGATGGGTCATATTCTAAATCTGCATCCTGAATAATTATTATTTCATTTGAAGCCATAGAAATTCCAGTTTTAATAGCGTGACCTTTTCCAGAATTTTTATCGTGTTTTAAAATAATTATATTCTCAAATTTATTATAATTATTAATTTTTATTAAGGTATTGTCTGAAGAGCCATCATCTATAATTATAATTTCTTTAGATACATCTTTAATTTCAACGTCTAACACTTTTTGAATTACTTGTTCAATTGTTCTTTCTTCATTAAAACATGGTATAATAATTGAGATTGAGCTTATCATAATTTGATTCTATAAATTTAAAATAATTTAAGTTAAACAAATCATTTATATTATATTAAATCAAAATGAAACTTACTAATCAATTAATATTATTAATATTTTTAATTTTTACAGGTGTAATTGAGGTTATATTTTTTTTAAATAACGTTGGTGGAATTGATCAAATAAGACATTTATCATGGGTATATTTTTTATCAAATTCAGATCATTTTTTGCCGGTAGGGTTTTTTTATAATTATAAAACTATTTATAATGATGTGGGTGGTTTTGTTTATGAGTTATTAAGATATTCCTATAAAGATGTGGGCCATATACTCAATGTTGTGCCCATTCTAATCACATATTGTTTATCATTTATATTTGGACTGAAACCATATCTTTTAAATCTTACTTCAATAATATTTTCCACATTATCAATTTTTTTATCATACCGTATATCTCTTAAGTTTTTTGATCCTAATGAAATTAAACAAAAAAAAATATTTTCTATTTTATTTATATTATTGTTTTCAGTTAGTTATATCTTTTATTTTTCAAGTTTGGGAATTCATAATATTTCTTTATTTTTTTTTCTTTTAACAGTTAATTATTTTTTAGATATTAATAATTATGAAAATTTTAAAAATAATTTTAATCTAAGTCTGCTAATAGCCTTGGCGAGTTATAGCCATAAGATTAATGCCTTATTGTTACCCGTACCAATAATTTTATTTATTCTTTTTAGTAGTGGTACAAAATATCAAAAAATTAAAAGTGCAGTTTTATTAGGAATAAACCTTACAATATTTTTTTTACCAATATTGTTATTGATATATTTTTCAGAAAGTACAGTTGATGATAATTTAAATTATGCTGCAATTAAATTTAATTTTACAGATATTTTAATAAATTTTAAAAGTTGGTTTTATATTCATCTCAAAAACATAGGATATATAAATTTTATAATATCATGCTTTAGTTTAATATATTTTTTATTTTTTAGAAAAAAAAAAAATATAGATAAAATTTTTATTTTAATTTTTTTTCATTTATTTCTTTCATTGTTTATAAGCGGATTTTTAAATTATCACATCAGAACTACACTTTATTCAACATTCATCCTATTAATTATAAATTTTATATTCATTGTCAATTTAACAAAAAATAACCATAAATTAGCTATTATTTTTTTAGCAATTTTATTTTTTAGTTTTTCACAACAAGCATATATGATTATAAATACTAAAAATTTTTTTAAAAAAAGACCTGATATCTATAATTTTTACTTTAAAAACATAGAAAATATTAAATTCTCGTCACTAAATGAAAGTATTATAAGTATCAATAAAAAGATTCCTAAAGATGGAAAAATTATATTTTACTCAAATTTAAGTGAAGATATATATCTTGTGTATTCAAATAGAAATTTAAAAAACATAAAATATAAATTTTTAAAACCAATAAAAAATTTAATTTATTATCAAAGAAATAATCAACTTGAAAAATACCTTAAAAAAATAAATTATAACAAGGTAGCCTTAAGTAACACGTATATTTTATCTATAACAAACTTTAAGTTAGATATAGTTGATAATTTTAATGAGTTAGATAAGTCAAAAATCTTTATTAATAATTGTCAAATTTTAAATAAAATAATTTATGAAAATAAAATTTTTATATCTGGTGAGAGAAAATTATTTTTACATAAAATTAGTTGTAATTAAATTTAATAATTACTGATATGATATAAAATAAGCAATACCACAAATAATATTCTCTATTTCAAATTTCTGTGGAGTTTCACTATTGATAAATAATTTAAGTTTAAAACTATAATAGCAAAGATAAATTAATAAGATGATCAAACTAATAAATAATTGTAAAGTAATCACTTAAAATTTATTCCTGATATTTGTACATATGATTTTAATTTCAGTTTTTTGCATGCTAAAAAAATAATTTAAATTGTTAAATTTTTTAGGTATACTGCTAATATTACAAAGTTCGTTTATTCTTTTAATATTTAAATAATTGTCTTTAAATTCATAATGTTTTGTTAAAAAAGAAAAGTTTATGAACACATTCAATACAAGCAAAGTTAATAATGTTCTTAAATTAAATTGACTCCAATTATTTAAAATTAATTTTGCAATTAATATATAAAAACAAGGTAAAATATATATACCATACCTTAACAATCCTGACCTTTGAGAAAATACAATCCATACAATGAGTATTAAAAATAAAATCAATAAGTTATTAAACTTTTTTCTTAAGCTCTGATTGTTCCTAATTAATAAAATTAAATTTAGAAAGATTATAATAATAAAATTTTTATAGTTTTTTAACATGTCAATAACATCAAATTGATTAAAACTTTCTAATTTAAACAAGTTATTCAATGCATATTGTTCTTGAGACCATCTAAGAGAATTTTTAATCGGATTAAAAGCGACCTCAATATTTTTAATATCATAATTAAAGAAAATAATAATAATTATAAATAAAAAACCCCCATAAAAAAAATAAATGTTAGATAAATATGAATTACGATGAGTATTAATACTTATAAAATAGAAATTAAAAATGCTAAATATTAAAAAAAAAACAAAGCTATCAAGTAGTTGATATGAAAAAAAATAAATGGTCATTGAAATGATAATATTAATCAAAAAGAAATACTTAAAATAAATTTTTACTTTTTCTTTTAAGTTAAAAAAAATATCCTCTTCCATAAAAATTAAAGAATAAATAATACAAATTAATATTATTTGTATTTTGGAAAATAAAGATAATGCAAAAAATACGCCTAACAAAAGCATTAAAGTTTTATTTATATTATAATTAATACTAAATATAAAAATTAAGTTTAAAAATAATAAAGAGAGAACTTCTGTTCTTACTGGAAAAAAATTTAACGCTAAAAAATTATAATTAATGAATAAAGCTGATGTTAATAAAATAGAATATATTTTATTTTTAAAAAAAATTTCAAAAATTTTAAAGAAGGTAAACATCAAAATTGAAATACAAAGAATATTAAAAATTTTTATTTGATGAATTAAATCACTTATATTTTTTAAAAAATTAATTGGGTCATAATAATTTATTATTTCGAAATTTAAAAAATTTAAAAATTCAACTATTCTCAAGAAAAAAGAGAAAAATACTATTGGTGTTAAACCAGGGTGATCAAAGTAAGATTGTCTGTTATTATTTAATATTGATATTGAATTTGATGCAATTATTACATCCATATCAAAATTGATCCACCAGTTAGTAGTGAACACACCTTTAAAGTGTGCAAAGAAAAAAATTAAAATTATAAATAATAAAAAAATTAAAATATCTTTCTTCGAATTTGTTAACATTAATTAAAAATTTTTATTAATTATCAATTCTCTAAAAAAAGCTCTTATAAAAGTTATCCCAGTTGGTATCGAGGGAGCTTGAGACACTCCAGCTATTCTTTCTTTTTCTATAGTTGGGAACTCCTTGATTTTGTAGCCAACTTTCATAGACCTAATTGTCATTTGATATTCTATAGCATAATAGTTCTCATCACATTCTAGTTTGATAAATTTATTTTTTTTTATACCTCTAAAACCATTTATAGAATCTGAAACATATTTATTTTTATTAAAAAATAAATTAGCAAAAAAATTAAATACGTTATTTGCCCATTTTCTAAATTTTAAAATTTCATCGTCCTCTTCATTTCTCGAATCTTTAATCATTCTTGATGCTATTACCAAGTCATTATCTTGATTTAGTAGCTTTATAATTTTTTTAACATCTAAAATATTCTCATTTCCATCTGGTGAAAAGAATATCAAAGCATCACTATTAGTTTTTTTAAATGCCTCAATAATTGCTGCACCTCTTCCCTTAGTTTTTTGTTTAAAAAATTTTATTTTATTTTTCTTATAAAATTCAATTGATCCATCATTTGAACCACCATCCATAATAAAGAAATCAACTTTTAATTTATTCAATTCTTTCTTTATTTTTTTAAAGATTTTACTCAATGATAAGTATTCATTTTTGCATAGTAAACAAACTTCTGTTTTAATCATGATAACTAATTACAAATATCTTGTACAATTAGCAATATATATATATATCAGTAAAAATTATGAAATATTCTGTTCCACTAATGCAAAATGCTTTTTTTGATGAAGCAGAAACTAAAAAAAGACTCTCAAAATTTATTTTACATAAAACAAGATTAAGTATGGATACATACTGTCAAAAATTTGAAAAAAAGTTTGCAAAATTTCATAAATCTAAATATGCTGTTTTTTTTAATAGTGGTAGTTCTTCAAATCTAGCGATTTTACAAACCTTATTAAATTTAAAAAAAATAAAAATTGGAGACACTATTGCATTTTCATCATTAACATGGGCCACAAATGTAATGCCTATAATGCAATTAGGTTTTAAACCATTACCTTTGGATATAGATAAGGAAAATTTAAATATTAAATTAAGTGATGTAGACAAGCTAAAAAATTGCAAAGTCTTGTTTGTAACTAATGCTCTTGGTTTTTGTGCAGATTTAGAGCAAATAAAAAAAAAATGTAAAAAAAAAAAAATAATTCTTATTGAGGATAATGCTGAAGCTCTAGGTACTACAAATCACAAAAATCAATTGACAGGATCTTTTGGTGAGATGTCTAGTTTTTCTTTTTTTGTCGCACACCACATGTCCACAATAGAGGGTGGGATGGTAATAACTAATGATTTTAACCAATATGAAATGCTTAAGATGGTAAGATCAAATGGTTGGGATAGGCAGCTATCTGCAAAAACAAAAAAAAATCTCCAAAATAAAAATAATACCAATAGTTTTTATTCAAAGTATACATTTTATCACTTAGCATATAATTTAAGACCAACTGAAATAAATGCATTTGTAGGCATAGAACAATTAAAGAAATTAAAAAAAAATTTATTACTCAGAAATAAAATATTTTTTGAAGTATACAAATCTTATTTAAAAAATAATAATTTAGTTCAGTTATCTTTTAAAAAAATTAATTTTTTTTCACCATTTTCTTTTCCAGTAATTTGCAAAACTGAATCATATAAGAAAAAACTTTTAAAAAAATTTTTAAGAAATAGAGTAGAATGTAGACCGATGATTGCTGGGAACATGACGCTTCAACCTTTTTATAAAAATATTTATAAAAAAAAAAGTTTGCCAAATTGTGAATTTGTCCACAAAAATGGATTTTATTTTGGTATTCACCCTGAAATGTCATCTAAACAAATAAAACTTTTACAAAAACTTTTTGTGTGAAATATTTGTTTTTGAAATTAGATAAACATGATCTTTTTTCAATTGTGCTAATACTTCTATTATTTTTTACAACCAATCATTACTCTTATGAAGATGCATTATTATTAAATCAACTCGATTCTAAAAGCTACTATCATATTTCAAAGTACTCTCCTGACTTAATTTTTAATAAAGAAATCCCATTTCACCACTATCAAAGATTTTTATTACCGTATTTTATTGGATTAATTTCAAAAATTCTAAGCTTAGAAATTTTTACAGTATACAAATCCACTGTTGTAATTTTTTTATTTTTAATATCAATAATTCATAAAAAAATTTTTTTAAAGCTTGGACATAATTTTAAAACATCAATTGTTATGTTGTCTATAATAATTTTTAGTCCTTACCTATCAAGATATATTTTATCTATTCCAATGATGTTGGTGGATTTAGGTTTCGTGCTAATTTGTTATCTTGCAATACTTTCATATATTTCAAATAATAAATGGTTAGATTTTTTGATTCCTTTTTCACTAATATTTAGAATTTCTGGTATTGCTTTATTGATAAGTCATTTAATGATTCTTTCTTTTAATTTTAAGAAAAATTTTAGAAGGATTGCTTTTTTAATTATTAATTCTATTTTAGTCATTACAATTTTAGATTATCTTTCAAAAAACCTTACTGGTAGAGAATTTAGTAATTTACATTACTTAGGCTTATTTAGTGAATTGGAGATTAATAATTTTTACAATATCTTTATATTTATTGCTAAGCCTATTTTTTGTTTTATACCATTAATATTTTTATTACTATTTTCAAAAATTGAGTTAAATAAAATTAATTTCAAAAATTTTATTTTTTTATTTTTTGTAGCAATAATGCTAATTGGTCAACCTATTCTAGGTGGTTTACAAATTACAGGGAATAATATTTTTAGATTAGCATCTTTATCATTGCCCTTCCTTATATTTTTTTTAACATCGTTTACAAATATAAAAAAAATAATATCAGAACACTACATTATCATTATATTTATAAATTTTCTTTACTCTTTACACCCAAAATATTCACTAATATTTTCTTTCACTAACTAAACTTAAATTAATTAAAGAAATTAAATACCAAAAATAACAAGCATTCATATTTGTAAAAAAACTCCCTGTTGTACTAAGTGGGAATAAAAAAATTAACAAACAAATAAAAGATAATTTATTATTATTATTATATAATTTTTTGAAACCACTGGAATATAATAAATATATTATAAATAAAATAAAAGAAATAAAACCTAAAAAACCAGTATCAGATAAAACTTCAAAATAATAGTTATGTGGATGATTTGAACAAAAATTATTAATATCATTTTTTAAAATCACTACATTTTCTTTTAAAGAACATGTTTCTCTAAAAGTTTTTAAACCAGTACCAAAAATTTTATTATTTTTAAAAATTTGAATTGCTTGTTTTGCTAAATTTAAATGTGGATTAGAAAATTCTTCATTTTTTTTGACTAAGAGCTGTTTGGGTATAGTGGAAACTCTGTCACTAATGCCCTTATCTAGCACAATTAGGCTGCTAAAAGTAACAAATATCATCAAACTAATTGTTATTAAATATTTTCTATTTTGTTTAAAAAATATTAACAAAAAAAATAAAGAATAAAATACACTTATGAAAGCCATTCTATCTCCAGTAATTAAAACAATTATAATTGAGTATAATATAATAAATTCACTAAAATATTTTTTATAAAACTTATTTAAATTTGAAATTTTTAAAGTTACTAATATTAATAAAAAAGTTTGTATATAATTTCCTGCAATAAATTCATCTCCAAAAGAACCTGAATATCGATATGAGTTTACAGCATTTTTTACTGGTTCATAACCAAAGAAATCATAACCAAAGATATATTGTAACAATATATCAGTATTAATAAAAAGGATAGAAATATAAATAACCTTATAAAAAATCTTTAAATTAAAAGAATTTTTTTTAATGATATAAACAGTGGCACCAAAAAAAATTAAGAACCTTAAGCCAGTGAAAGATTTGAATAATGAAATATTTATATTAGTTGAAAAAAAGGATATAAAAATATGCATCAAATAAAAATACAATGCATATAAAAAAATCTTATTTTTAATTATTGAATAATCTTTCTTAATAATTAACCTATCAATTAGAAAATGAAATCCTAAATAAGTAAAAACAATATCAACTACTGATCTTCCAATCAAAAACAATATTGGAATAGAATAAAATAAATATAAATTATGTTTTTCATTAAAATGTTCTGCTATTTTCATGTGTCTCATTTAAATGAAAGTTTTTTAATTAAATAAAAGTAAAAAATACACTTTAATGCAATAAGATAAAAAATTAAATTATTAAAATTTATAAATATTATTAGTGGTATTAAAATTAATAAAAAGTAAATTGTTAATGTTTTATTTAAACTAAGTCTATTTATCAAATAATGATGAAGATGGTTTTTGTCAGGAGTAAAGGGGTTTCTTCCTTTAAAAATTCTTAGACAAAAAACTCTCATCATATCTATGCCGGGTATCATAAAAATTAAAAAAATAAACTCATAACTTAAATATTGAGAATAATTAAAAGTATATACTGTGATAAAGCATATATAGGTAGCTAAAAAATTTACACCACCACTACCCAAAAATACTTTAGATTTATAATTGAAAAAAAATATTATTAATAAATTAATAATTAAAAAAAAATTCATTTTTACAATGAAGCCATCTGCATAAAATGAAATTATACTTAACCATATAGTTGTAATTAATATTGCCAATCCATTAATTCCATCAGATAAATTAAGACTATTTAATAACAACATGTAACACATAATTGTAAAGACAAATCCAAATGATGAATTTAGAATAACTGTATTTTGAAATAAAGATGTCTCAATTGCTTGAATCACTAAATTCTCACTAAGAGAAAGTGATATAGAAAATATAATCATAATTAAAATTAGCCTTGAATTTGCCGAAATAGAAGACCGGTCATCTATTAGACCAACTAAAGTATTAAAAAAAAGACCAAAGATTAATGAAAATATGAATGATAATGAGAAATTATTGCTTATTAAATTCCAAGTTAAAATCACAAAAAAGGTAAATGAGAAATAAAAAAAACCTACAAGTGGTGTTTCAGTTTTATGGATTTTTCTTTTATCAATTGGATAGTCAATAATCTTTAGTTTCTTTGAAAAAAAAATTGAGTATTTAATAACTAAAATAGAGTACAAAATATATAATATAAATATTACAAAATTCTCGTTTAAATGATGAAAAAAATTCATAATTAATGATTAAATGATTTATAGTATAATTATAGCGAATAAATTTGTTAACTTCAAACTTATTAAAACTCTAAAAAGTATTTTTATTCAAAAACATCTTAACGAAACTGAAGTAATTATTGTTAATAAAGATCCAAACAATAAACTAAACCACTTAACAAATATTTTTCCAAATATAAATTTTAAAATTATTAATGGTATTGACAAAAATATTTCTGATGCGTTCAATAAGGGATTAAAACTTGCTACAAATAAATATGTCTATTTTATTGGGTCAGGTGATACATTTTATGACTGCAACGTTTTAAAAAGTATAAAAAAATATACAAACCAAAAAGAGACTCAACTTATAATTGGAAAAGTTGTGATAATTGATAATAAAAAAAAATATTTAAGTAAAATTTTTAATAATAAGCTAACATTATTAACAAGACTATCCATTCCACACCAAGGGCTATTCATGAAGAAAGGTTATTTCATTAAATATGGAAATTTTGACACTAAACTAAAATATGCAATGGATTATGATTTAATTTTAAGAAGTTTTTATAATTTTCCAAATTTTAAATCTGTTGATAAAATAATATGTACTTGGCCAATGGATGGTATAGGAAAAAATAAAACACTTAAAATCTTAAAAGAATATGATTTAATTCGTAGAAAGAATAAAATTCTAAATTTATTCATTCAAAAAATGATATACAATTATTCAAAAGTAAAATTCTATTTAAAACAATTCTTAAACTAAATCTTACATATGGAAAATATCTTTTTTTCACCTATATCATCGTTTTATAGAAATAAATTGTACAACATATTATCAAGGGAATTTAAGTTTGATGTTATTTATCTTGAAAATAAGCAGGATCAATTTAGATCAATTGATTTTATAGATAAAAAATCACAATATAAAAAAGTAACTTATTCAAAATTTACAACCTTTTCAAAGATAATTTATTTATGCAAAATCCTATTTAATTTTAAAAGAAAAAAAATTTTTATTTGTGGTTGGGACAAAATTGAATACTGGATAATAGTTTTATTTGCTATTAATACAAAAAAAATTTTTATTTGTGATAGTTTTGAAAGTAAAAGTAGAAATTTTTTTTTATTAAAAAAAATATTTTTATCAAAAATTGACTCCATAATTGTTCCTGGAATTTTACACAAAAGATATATTAATAGTTTTAATTGTAAAAAAAAAATTTATGTTTCAAAATCGGTAGGTATAATTGATACATCAAATAAAAAGCTATGTGTTTCAAAGAATAAAGTAAAAAAAATTGTATACATTGGGAGATTATCCTCTGAAAAAAATATAAGTTTATTGATTGCTTTAATTAACGATACGCAAAACCTAACGCTGTCAATTTTTGGAAAAGATGAAATTAATTTAAAAGCAAAATTAAGAGATAAATTAAAAGATCGAATAATTTTAAAAGGAAGTATTTCAAATAAGAAAGTTAAAAATGAAATAAAGAAATATGATCTGCTTATTCTGCCCTCAAAATTTGAACCTTGGGGTCTTGTTGTCGAGGAGGCTATATATAACGGTGTACCAGTAATTGTTTCTGATAAAGTTGGCTGCTGCAGAGATTTAGTTACTCATTATAATGTGGGATATGTATTTAAAAATAATTCTCTAAATTCACTAAA
>TARA_B110000027_G_scaffold134226_1_pt1 | contig 14464 bp, 12 predicted proteins | sample TARA_B110000027 | Tara Oceans TARA_B110000027 (sample SAMEA4397101) | marine metagenome | biome: Polar Biome; feature: [SRF] surface water layer (ENVO:00010504); material: water (ENVO:00002006), including particulate matter (ENVO:01000060) such as... | depth 5 m
CAGACGGTACACACATTGGAGGTTACACTGAGTTAAGAGATTTCTTAGGTAACTTAGAGGGTTCTAAAGTATGACAGTAGTACGGAAACAATTTAGTAGGTCTTTGTATGAAGCCTACGATGCACCAGCAAGGGAAGCATTAGTAGGTTACTTAGAAGGTAAGGGACATACTATCGTTAGCAACGAGGAGAACTACAACGTAGACGTAGTCTCTCAGAAAGAAGGTTTCACTTACTTTAACGAGGCAGAAGTTAAGACTGCTTGGAAAGGTGATTGGCCTACACACTGGGAGGAGATTCGTTTACCTGAACGTAAGAAAAGGTTGTTAGACAAGCACACCCCTGATATGTTTAATGTCCTTAACTTCTACATCTTTCGACCTGACTTCAAACAGGCGTGGAGGATCAAGGACACACTACTAACCCAGGATAGTCTCAAGGAAGCCAAGGGACGTTACATCCAGAAGGGTGAGAAGTTCTTTCATATTCCTTACACTCAAGCCGAGTTAATTATTCTTTAATCTAAACTTCTCTTAGCTCAACTGGATAGAGCAAGTCACTTCTAATGACTAGGTTGTAGGTTCGAGTCCTACAGAGAAGACCAATAACAAAAGCCCCCTTGGATTTCTCCTTGGGGGCTTCCTTATTAGTAACCAGACTTCTTCTTCTTAGTCTTCTTTGCTGGGTGGTTGTCACCCTTCATTAACTTTCCGTTAGGCATATAGTGATAGCCCTTAGGTGCTTTCTTCTTAGTTGTTTTCTTCATTACCTTGCCCTCAACATTTCTTCTAAGTGTTTGATAGTCACATTAGCCTCTGCTAGTGCAGCCTTCATGTCACTCATCTCTAATAACAGTTTCTCTTTGTCTTCAGATAATTTGTCTACTTTAGTTATAAGGCTATCAACTTGTGCCTTGAGGGTGTCATTGAATTGAGCCACAGTTGCCCCGTCCTTCATATTCTTTTCGTGGGTAAGTTTGGCTTTCTGTGATAGGAACCCCCATAGGCCAGCCGAACCTATGAGAGCAATGATAACGGGAAGGTACTGTTGGTAGTCCATTAACTAAACCTTTTCTTTTCTAGTATTTGTCTTTGTGTTAGGTTTGCTAAGTAAATAGAATGGAACGACATCCAAACAAGAGCTACTGCGTGGAACCACTCAGATACAGAGGTGTGAGACATACCTCTTGAGGCTTCTTTTATTCCGTTCAGAGTTGAGATAGAGTAAACAAACTCCGTAGTATGTGGTACGTGCATGAGGAACAGGGTTAGGATGTAGGCTGAGAGTACTGTGTCCAACAACAGAGTAAACTTTAGGAGAGACTTACCACCCCAGATAGTAAACGGAATGACGGATGCACTCACTACACCCCATGTGATAATTAACCAGTTAGGATAACAGGAAGTGTCTACTCCGTAAAACAAACCAGCTAGGATCACACCCCAAAAACCATAAGATATCATCTGTGCTGGACCGTTGGCGTTTAAGACTTGTCGCCACGTATTCCTGAGTCCTACTATCATTTTGTGTACCTACCTAATGTTATCGTTTTAAGAAAACCTCTCCAGATTTCCTGGGGTGATGGTAGTACCCAACCAAGGATTAGTAGGAGGATGACCCAGACAGGGATATCCTGATTGCTGATATTAAAACTACCTACAGAACCACTAGGAGCCACCCCTGAGTTAACCGTTTCAGCCTTGATAATGTCACCTACCTGAGCACCTGTCTGGTTGTTCTCCTTACCAGCCTGTACGTTAGCTGCTACGTTAGGGCCACCCCCTCCCTGGAGGAGAGAGAGTGGGTTGAGACATCCTGACAGGAGGAGTATGAGGGTGAGGGATGCTAGGGGTTTACCGAACATTAGGGGTACATCTCTGCCTGTACCTCTTTTGTTCTGTCCCAACGATCTTGTGCTTCTGCTGAACCCCCTGAATGTCCTACTACACTCTTAAGGTAATCTCTAGTCATAGTACCTGAGAAAAAGTCTTTACCTGGTAGGCTTAAGTAAGCCATAGCTACAGGTGCTGCGTACTTAGGGTCGTTAACTAATTCAGGGTTAGACAACAAGTCTATACCTAGAATCTTACCTACTGCATCGTAGTTTGAACGTCCTGTCATCTGAACTAGACCTCTTCCTTTAAACTTAGACCCATCTCCTTGCTCAGTGTTACCTAGTTTGTATTTGCTTGTACGGTACTGATCATTATAATAGATGTCGAAGATCATATCATTCTTAGTAGCACTATTCCCACCAGTCCATCTAGGGTCTTGGGCCAGAGCATTGAAAGCAGCCGCCCTATCAGGGTTACCCTTAGCTAGTTTAGAAGCTAACTCACTAGGTGTTCGATTGCGTCTTTTAGCACCTGAGTATAGATAACCAAATTCTACAAGGGTTCTGTTACCTGTTTCTGCTTCGACAGTAGCTACAAAAGCAGCAGCACGTACAGGGTCTTTGATATTATCTTTAGCCCAAGCCTTTACTTTTGATTCTTCGGGGGCAGTGCCTTCTTCATTAAGTACCGACGTATTTACTTTAGAGGGTTTTCTTGGGTCTTGCGTGTCAGGATTGTTCATTGCAGATAGAGTTTCTTTGTCTAGATCACCTGAGACAGGTAAACCATACTGGTATTGCCAACCAGCCAGAGTACGAGTAGCACCTTTGCCCCAATCTCCGTCAGCTACTATACCAAGGTACTCCTGTGCTGCTTTATTCTTTGTTGTTTCGTCTGGGGATAACAGGCCATCAGTGTTTCTCCGATAATCAGCAGCAGCAGTCTCAACAACAGGCTCCGCAGTAGTCGTATCGACAACAGTTTCTTTCACTGGTGTAACAGGTACGTTTTCCCCTAAATTCTGGTATCCTGCCTCAGATTCTGGGTTGTTCTTGAAAAATTCAAGTTGACTAGGAGACAAAGTAGTTAATCCGAGTCTTGTCTTTCTGTCAAGCAAACCTGTACGAGGCAAACCTAACTTTGCTTGACCCTCTTGTATACCACTCGCAGTTCTTCTACCTATAACACCATCAACGTCTCCGACATCTATCCCTAGGGCGTTTAGTTTGCCTTGAACATTACGGATGATTCCTTTAGGCCCAGCATCTCTATCCCCTTGTGACAGAGTGTCCTCATCTTGGACAATAACATCGTAGCCGATATTTGGTGTAATTCTATCACTTCTTTGTGCAGATTCAGACACGCCTGTATCAGCCATCTGCTCTTCCTGTGCTGGTAGTGTTGCAGGTGAAGAAGTTTTTGGGGTTGTCTTCTTCGCTTTGTCAAGATTGATTAGTTCTTTGTCCCAAGCCATTGAGTATTCCTTACTATTTAGTTTGAACATTACCAGAAGAATCAAGCCAACGAGAACCAACAGGGATCGCATTATATTCCTCCATAGATTTTGGGGAGTATACTCCAAAAGTTGGGTCAAAGGCAACACTGTCTAACATAGTCAGCTGTTCAGGCCCAGTGTCATCCACTTCTGGCCCAAGCTCCCTGTCTCCTGTTTTACGAAGTAGAGAACCTTCTCCGTTTCTGTAGTATTTTCCAACTGGAATCTTTTGGTACATCTCTTCAGTAAAAGAATTTGCTGACTCGAATGTATAAGGGTCTGCTCTTGTCCCAGAACCAGACATATTCTCTTCAGCATACGTCATATTTACAGGAGTAGGTGCAACAAGTTGTTCAGGCCCAGTGTCATCTACCATAGGTACAGGTTCTAGCTCTGATGTTCTAACTCCTCCAGCGGCAAAGAATTCTTCATCAGCAGCTGCCCTTACATCCGCAGCAATAATGCCAGAGGTTGCGGAGTCAACAATTTCCTGTAGGCCAGTGTCAACTTCCAAAGCTTTTTCATAACCAAGGAGTCTTTTAAAACGTGCAACTGTCTCAACATAATCAGGGTAGTACTCAGCTATACTACGGAATTGCTTTCCATCATCGCTGACCCCTATGGCTCTTGTTTCAGCTAAGAAGGTTTCGTATTCAGTAAGTTCTCTACCCGCAGCTTCAGCGGCAGTCAGAGCAATCTGTCCAAGGCCTTTATAATTTTCCCATACTTCTCGTTTAAAAAGCCTATTTCGTAGTCTTATCTGTGCGTCTCCACCATCTCTTAAAAGGGCTGGTAGATCACCTCCGTAGTACTTGTCTGCTACGGCTATAATTTTTTGACTACCTTCTGAGTCGTCTAATTCTATTTTATAGGTTTCTGGGTTCATCCTGACAGTAGGTTGTTGTCTGATAATACCAGCACCAGCTAAACCAAAGTTCCTAGAAGACTGTCTAAGAGCAGCAGTCATCTGAGCTTTTAAGATTGTAGCTGTTTCGGTGTTTTCCCCTCCACTAGCTTCTAAAACACCCAGAATGTTTAGATTTTTAGGGCTGAAAAGAGCATCTATATTACTTGTAGAGTACTTATTTGGTAGCTTATCTAAACTCTTTAGAAGATAAGACATGCTAGTCATTGAAGAAACCCAAGAGTCAGGGTCTTGAAGAGTTAGATTAACATCGACGCCAGAAAGGGTTTCGTTTAACACCACAAGGTCAGCAAGGGCTTTGCTAGTCTTTTTCACATTTCCAGTATCTTCTCTAAAAACTTCATCTAGCTTAGAAGGAAAGATTTCTGGGGCTTTAGATAAAGAATCGGTATCTGTGTTAACAGAACCATCCATCAGTTGAAGGACAAGAGGATCAAAGTTTAGGGATTTATAACTAACTATATTTTTTAGTGTACCTCCACCTGTAGCTATTAATTTTTTAAAATCTGGCAGTGCATTTAAAGCAATTTGTTGCATCAAATCTGAGGAGCCCTGAGCCAAAAGAACTAGAGGATTATCCTTTCTCAAATCATTAAGAAGTTGTGCGGCAAGTTGTGTAGTCTTTTGGTCAATATTCTTTTTATCGTAATCAGTGACCAGGGTAATGATGCTTTCAATAGAATCCCGTTTCGCCTTCATCTGCTCCCAAGCATCTGTGTATCTATTCCCTGCTGGTTTCTGGAAAGCTGGTTGAGATAGAAAAGACCTATAAGTTGATACCAGTCTAGTAAGGTCTTCAACAGGTACGTTTAAGTCTCCCTTTGCTGACTCAACACCTAGTACAGCTACGAAAGCATCACTAAAACTACTAAGGGCTTGCATAGAGTTCGGAAAACCTTGTCCGAAGTCTCGATTCCCTACCTCTACCGCTAGAGAAAGGTTAGCCGTAGAGGCAGCCAAATTCCTCGCTGCTTGCTCTGTTAATTCAGAATCTGACAGGGTTACACCTTGGTCGGCTGCGTTTTGTGCTGCCAAAGCTACTAAACCCAAGCGGATATTTTCGGGTTGTCCATTCCAGTTAGTCATTACAGTATCTGCTACAGAAGTAGGACTTACAGGGACAGCAAAAACCCCTGCTCCCAAGAGTTGTTCGACGACCGCCTTTTGATTTGCGTTCATACCAAGGCTGGCAAAGTCTACTGAGTACTTAGCGGCAACATCATCTTGTGATATACCAGATGCAATATCTGACTGAGATTTAAGGATAAGTGCAGAAAAAGCTACTCTATCTCTCTCTGTTTGAGTAGGGGCATTTGCTCTAACCTGTGCTGCTAAAGCTCTTTCTCTAGCTTGTTCTGCCCTAGCAAATGTATCCAAACCCCCTAAGAGACTACCTGCAATGTTTAAACCTGCTGACTCTGTAGGCTTAATGGGTTGGGTAAAGGCGGCTGCCCCCTGTACGTTTTGTTCTACTGTAAAAGCCATTACTTATTCTCCTTGAGAAGCTTGTGCTGTAATTCTTGCGGCAGCTGTCTGCCCTCTAGTTTTCTTTAGTAAATCTACCATACTTGTAGAGTTTAACATACTACGTTCAAGTTTCATCTGTAATTCAAGAGAAAGTCCACTATCAGCAATCAAGGCACGAACGTCTGCATAAAGGTTGTAACCTTGTTCAATCTTATTATCGTTACCTGTCCCTATAAGTTCTAAGGCTTGGCTAGTAAAGCGTTTAACATCTCTTCTAACACTTTTGTATTTTGCGTCTTCTTTGTAGGAAATGTCTTTAGTATCATAGTGGTTAAGAACTCGCATAGGTGTTGCTCCCGCAAAAATGGAAGCAATCAAACCAGGGGTAACCTCCTCAGGCTCAAATTCACCAGATACACCTTTTCTTTTACTACGGTACTGGTTTGTTCCAATTAGTTCTGCAACTTTATAACCCAAATCCACAGACTTAACATTTCTTGTTAACTGAACAAACTCTTGGTAAGCAATCGTAGAATACTTAATGTCACCAAACAAAGCATTTCCCAAACCTTTTACCGCTTTATAACTGTCACTAAGAATTTGACCAGATGGACCTGTTAGTGTTTCCAGTAGGGAGTCTTCTCCGAACGATTCGTAGTACTGTTGAGCCACACCTGAAAGGGGACCGATACGAACACTTAGTGAAACGTCAGTACCAACTACCTCAGACAGGGCTAGATCAAACAAACCAAACTTAACTGCGTTCAGAACTGCTGTGGAGTTAGGGTCTTCGGGATCAATACCAAGAGAAGTCATTGCAGCAATCATGCGAGGGGGAGCACCCATACCTCTTGCACCGAACATCATTGTGTTCCAGAGAGCCATGCGTCTACGTTCAGCACCTGTTAAGTCCCTACCAATAAGCAGGCTATCTACAAAACGTAAGGAGTAGGACTGCCACTGTGTAGCCAAAGCAAGGATTGGACCTTCTTGGTATCTACTCTTCTGTCCAGAAGTCATACGGAAGGTAAGGGCTTGCTCCCTGTTTGCAACGTAACGAATACCTTTTTCTGAGAATACATCACCAGAGATACGTTTAGCATTGTGTTCCATAACTGCTACAGCTGCGGCTGTGATCCGACCATAAAGTTCTCCACCTTTAAAGGGTGTAAGACCTGCTTCCAAGGCTTCACTAAAAAAAGTCTTGTTACTATTAAAGGTAGCACCGTTTCGTTCCAGAGTGTTTGAACCGATTATGCTTCTGCCTGACTCTTTCATGTAACGTACAGTGTCTATCAACTCCTGCTTAGTCATAAGCAAGCCACCATACTCACGCATGGTTTCACTGACAAGTCTTTCAATGTCTGCATCAGCTGCTTTGCGTGTCTTGAAGAGAAGAGCAGCGAGGATAGGTACGTTAGGAGCAGCCTTCATACCGTACTTAGGAGAGATGAAGGTGATCTGTGCTACGTGAGAAGCGTTAAGGACGAACTGGTCCATGTTACCCATACCCATCTTCATGTGAAAAACCATAGCCCTTGCACGACCAGCTGCGTTACCAATCCAGTCAGCAGGGTTTGTCACAGCCCCCGTCTTATCATAGATAAACTCAGACAAAGAAGTCATGTAAGGAGTGGTAGCATCAGTACGTTCTAAGAGGCCTAGTCGTGAAGCAATAGCTCTTTGTTGCTGCGCCATCTCACGGTTAAGACCCTTATTAACACCACTTACTTTAGCCAAACGAATAAAGTCTTCTGGGTTGTGTGGGACATCACCATCAAAAGTTACGTTACCGTGTCTTCTAGCTTTGTCTACCCAACCATTAACAGCAGCCTGTGTAGCTTTGTAGTGAGAGTAACGGTAGGCTTCAGACTTAAACTGTTCAACAATATTCTCAATAGGGTTTTGATTGATAGCACGACCACCCCCATATTCCATAGGAGGTGTATCACCACGTTTACGAGTAACCCGCATAGCCTGGTACTCGCCTATGTTCATACCAGCACCCTCAGGAATAGAGGACTCTACCTTAGCATCTCTAGCTTTAATTTCAAACTTGTTAGTGAAGCTTTCGTTTTGATCGGCAGCAATTCTTTTAAGAGTGTTGAAGTCTACTACGTTTGGATTCCAGTTGTTATTACGAGCAATGATTGCATTAACCCTGACTAGGTCTTCACCAGACAACGTGAGCTTACGGACACCCTTCAAACCTCTTGAGGCAATGTAAGGAGCCAAAGCATCTACGATGTTATTAAGTTCTTTCTTAGCTGCTTCTGCCTGTTTAACGGAGAAGGAACCAAGCATGGTTCGAAAACCTTCTGTACTCTTCCTCCCACCTACTAATGTTTCTTTGAACACTGTACCAATGAAGTGTTTAAATCTATCATTGTTTCGGGGACCACCTACGTTGTAACCCAGTACGTCACTCTTCAAAGGAACTCTTGAAGAAATAACATCAGTCACAAGGTCGTACTTTAAACCATCAGCAGCCTCAAAAGGCTCATCTAGTCTGTAGATTATTCTCTCACCTAGTTCACTAGGACGTGTTTGACCTGTCAGTCTACTAAACACGAATGCGTTTTCTGGTACTTTCTCAGCCTTAATAGCTACACCAATCGTGTCGTAACCCTCTTCAACAGTTACAGTACGACCATTACGTTCTGCTACTCTCTTTAGAATGTCAGTGGCCTTGATGTTCCATGCTGCATTGTTAATGTCTGTCAGTGCAGTGTAGGCTTTAAGTTGTTTTTCGGTAGGTACTTTACCATACAAAGCAAAGAAGTCTCTGATGAACACAGGATGACTAGGCGTACCCCTAGCAATAGAAAGGCCTGTGTCAATATCTCCAAGTAGACCATCACGGTAACCCGTCATAATACCTTCAATTTGTTTAAACTCCCCCTTAGAGAGAGCACTAACATCCTTGAAAGACTGATCAGCAAACTTACCAAACCGTGTTACTACACCCTCTGCGGCGTTAATCAGGAAACCTAGACGTTCACCAAGGGCTGTCTGAGGTGCGGAGATAATACCAGCTAACCCTCTCTTTACAGCATTCTCTTCTAGGTTTACGTCTTCCAGAGTGTCAGCAAGTCTACGTGTGTCAAGCCGTTCCCTGTACTCAAGGTAGTAACCTTTAGGTGCAGTTTTGTATTCAACTCCGTCTACTACTTCTCCTAAAGAATCAACGGGTGTCCCATCGTCTGTACGAATAGTTCTTGGAGCCTCTACCACTTCGTACTCTGGATTATTTTTAACAACTTTAAGGGCTGCTTCCTTAGTAGGGAAAGCCCTTCCATCAATAGAGTTACCTAACCTAACTACTGCTGTGTAGGTATCAGACCCTTCGTCAAGTAGTCTGTACAGAGCAGCTGTTGGATTGTTTGTTGCTTTAGCAATACGTCTTACTGCACCTTCTGCCTTTTCAAGTAACAGTGTAGGGGAGAATGCTCTACCTGAAACAGGAGACTTTAAAAGGTTTTTCATCTTATCAAAAAGAAGGGAAGAGTATGTTCCTTGAGTAGTAGCTGCTGAGTTAGGCATATTGACAGGTTTGATTGGTCCTTGAAAAGGGTCAAGAGTACTTGGACCAGCTTTGTTAGGTACGTTGTTAGGGGCTGCACCAGTGTTAAGTTGACGTACAGTAGCAGCAGCACCTGCCTCTGGACCCCTTACAGCAGTTACAGCATCAGTTGCTGACTTACTAGACAACAACCTCTTTAGAACGTCTTGAGAACCTTTAGGGATTTTAGTAATCAACGAAGCTGCTTTTATACCACCACGTACAGCAAGCCTTGTCGAGCCAGCCGTAGCAATTTCTGCTAACGCCATAAACTGTTTAAAGTTAGCGTCAGGATCAGTACCTAAATTATCAAGTTGTAATTGTACTTCTCTAAGGTTCTCAAACTCTCTGATGTTAAAGATACCCTCACTTTCAGCAGAGGCAAGTTCTTTTTCCCAGTATGCTTTGAAAGCCTCAGGGTCTAGGTTAAGACTTTCTGCAAATTCAACACTTTTTCTTTGGTCAAACTTTATAAGGTCTCTAACAATAAGAAGGGGAAGTTGAGAAAAGTTATCAAAGCCAGCAGCAATCCAACGGAAGGTAGAGGGGTCGTTAGCTTCAAGTCTCTCCTCAATACGTTTGTTTAACCACTCATAGTTATTTAACATACTTAGACCATCAGGGTCTATCTCACCGTCATCAGTCATAAGAATACTGTTAAAGAAAACCTCCCTAACACCAACTGTTTTACTCTGACGTTCTTCATAGGCTGCAACCATCTTAGCAGCTTCTTCTACTGGAACTTGCCCTGTAAACAGGGTATTCAAGTAAGCCTCAGAGTTAGGATACTTCCTAAGTAAGTCTTCAGCAGAAAAGTCTCCAGAAAGTCTTGCCTCAGAAATCTCTGTAGGAGGTACTTCGAGGATAGTAGACTGCTGATCCACAGCACGTTGTTCCAGTGGAGACTCAATATCAATTTCTTTGACGGGTAGAGCTGCTTCTTGGTCTAGGGTTTCCTCTAGGCTAGAAGGAGTATCTTCAAGGGAAGTTATATTAACCATTTAGAGGACTACCTATTAATAGAAGGGGTTACTTCTTGGGCGAGGAGAGGTTTTTGGAGCATAAGGACTACCAGGCAATAATGCACCTGCCAAGTCTTGACCCCCTTGAGACATACCGAAGTTCATAGCACTAAAACCTAACTGACTAATCATACCGTATTTTGCTTGCTTAATACCTAGCTCAGTAATTTGTGAAGAGAGACCACTCATCTGTGTACCAAAGCCCAGCTCAGAACCAAGTTGAGAACGTCCAGAACCTACTGCACCCTGAAGACCAGAAGACTGAGCTACACCAGAGGCTTGAGCAGCTGCCCTAGCTTTAGAACTCGCAATCATGTTAGATCGGATAGCTGCTCTACGTTGTCTCTTCTGTTGAAGGTCTTGTGATCTCTGTTGTAGTCGAGCAGACTCCTTAGCTGCTTTACCAGCTTTTACTTGACCTGCTACACCTGCAATTGCTCCATAAGCAGCAATACCCGCAGTGGCTACACCTGCTGCACTAAGTGATGTAAATGCCGCAAGAGCTGTAAAAATAGCCATATTATATCTCCTTCATGTAATGAGTTTCAGCTTTTGAGTAACCCATTCGTTTATAAACTTTACTAAGGTTTGCGATATTCTCTAAGTAAGCCATACCGATAAACTTAGCCCCTTGTTCTTTTGCCCAGTTTTCATAGAATGCCATAAGCTTGAACCCTGCCTTAGTGTGTCGGTAGTCCTTGTTAACAAACCATGCAATCTCTGAGGCTACTTTCTGAGAAGAAAACAAAGGCTCTGTTACTTGACCTACTAGGTAACCTGCAATCTCACCGTCTACCTCTGCTACAAAAGTTTCTACTTCTTTCATTGGTAAAGTTTGTAAGAATACTTGCTGTGTTTTCTTACCATCCCACGAGTAAGGCAGTTTAGACTCTTTATGAAATTGTTTGAAGAGCATGAGACAATCAAGTAGATCGTCTTCTGTAGCTTTTCTAATCTTAGATACCTGAGTTTCTTGCACCAATTACCTCGTAGCCTATTAAGTGAAAGTCTTTACCTACTGTACTCTCAAACCGTAGTTTCATTGAACGTCCTCTACCTCTCACCTTAGACTTGGTAACAATAGTATCTGTAGGATAGTTGATTGAACTAAGATCAGAAGGGTCTACAACTGGTACATCTTTTAGTTTATAGATTTCTCTAGGTGTAGAATTAGCTTTACTCAAGTTCCAAGATACTGACATCTTACAGCTTGAAGGATTGATGAAGTTATAACCTGCACCGTCTGCTACGTAACCGTCCTCTGTTACACGCATATAAGTTGTAACGTAAGGAGCATTCTTAAAACCTGTCAGGTTACCCATGAAATCATAACCTGCTTCAGCAAAACTGACGTAGGAACCATTACCCCAATCTAGGTAAGTGTCTCCTCTAAAAGTAGCTACAGTGAGTTTAGAATCTACACCACTTCTTACAAGTAGTTTAATCTCACTGTCACCCTGGAGGAAATCACGATACAAAGTAGCAACCACATTGTCAGCACCGTTAACAATAGTGTCTGAACCATTAACTACCTGTGTCTCTGTAGAGGTAGAACCTAGACCACTAAAGTAGGAAGTACCTACAATGTAATGTCCAGCTGCTCCGTCTTCTACTTTCCAAGGATGAAAGGCTTGAAGAGCTAAGTCAAGAACGAGTATGCTGTTATATTTGAAATCAATTGTCTCATCTTTATCTGGGTAAAACCAGAATATTCTTTGGTTGATTTGGTCGTACTCAACAAAAGCCTGTGCTTTTTTCTCGTTAGGAATTTCATTCCAGAGAGTTTGAATTGTAGAAAGGGAAAGGTTGGTAGCAGTAGGTGTGTTAAAACCTTCTCTAGCTTGAATTGAGTAGATACCTGTCTTGGCCCACCAGATAGGTACACCACCACCAACTGTAAAAGTGTTCTCATTTACAATGCCTACATCAGAAATCTGAGTGATAGCAAACTCTGTAGCACGGAACACGTTGTCTACACCAGCAACAGCCCATACACCATTCTCAGCAAATACTAAGAGAGAAGCACCTAGAACGTGAAGCTTACGGATGTTATGGGCATCAGGGATGTTAACAACACCCCCGTCTGTGTCTAGCAAATCAGAAAGAATTTCAGATGTTGGGTCGTTAACTTGGTAGCAGTTACCAATATCACGAACACTCTCTGTTAACCTAGAGAAGAAAATCTTACCGCCGTTATCAGCTGAGTCAATACCAGAATAAAAGACACGACCAGCATAGGCTGCAACAGTACGGAATCTACCAGTCTCGACCTCTGTTGCTAGACCAGTACGAGCCTTGTTAAAGACATCTAGTACATAGTGACCGTTGGCTGCTAAAGATGAACCAGTGTAAATTTCTTGCCAGTCTACTTTACTGAAAGCCCCAGTAGCAGTCTTACCTGAGTACCATGCGTGGGTCAAAGGAGGGTAAGTAGTAGGTGCTCCATATGCTGTTAGAGCAGCAGCACCCTTGAGGCCAATCCAACCAACATTCTCTGTATCATATTTTCTCTGGATAGAAGCAGAAGTCTTATCTTCGAAGTATTCATCCGTCACTTCAGCAACAGAACCCTGCCATTCAAAGTCTCTTTCTTTGAACTCAATAGTTGTAGCTGTAATCTTGTTAGGAGAACCTGCTGCATCGTACTCAAGGTACACTGTGTTAATAGCTGGAGAAGCAACAACAAGTACACCGTTTAAAGAAGTGACCTGAATACGTTCCTCAGAAGGAGAAAGGTTGTTGTTAGCAGATACAGTAGATAAGTCAAAACTTGCAGAAGTTACTAACTGATCTGACAAAGGGTTTCTAGCTTTCTCGTAGAAGGTAAGGTCTTTACCATTCTGTATGACTAGAAACTCTAAGTTAGTAAGTCCTGCAACATTGTACCAAGAAGCTGTCTGAACAACACCCCCTTGTGGAATGACTGCACCAGATGTAACTGCTCCTACTTCCAAAGCAACAGCCTTACGTCTACGGCGTGTGCCATCTCGTTCAAGAGAACAGTTAAGCTCATCAACAGATGCGTTCTCAGGGAACGTAAGTTCAGAGGCCTCAGTGATGAGACCCTTGACAAAGGTATTAACTGTTCTTTGTACTAAGCTCTGAGGCATCTAGTTTTTCCTTATCGGCCTTACGAGCCTTAGACCTATCGTTTACTGTTTTACGAGGTGTGGGTTTCTTGAGTGCTAAGTGTGAAGTTACAGCCTTTAAAGCCCCTTCAATCCCTGTCCACTGTCCGTTTAACTCACTAGGAACTTGTGCTCCATTTTCGTATTTAACTGAGTAGAACTTAAAACCATCTTGAGGTTTGTAAACTACTAAGGCCTTTTCTGTCTTGTCACTATATACTTTAATCTCTTGACCATCTTCACTTTTGATTAACTCAACGTCTGCCATAAGTGTTACGAGGCCTTTCTTTTTTAATCTTGTACAAGTCATTCTGTACATAGACCTTCTGGCGTCTAGCCGCCTGTTCAATCTTAGGATCAGACCCACTCTTAAACAAAGACATTGCTGTAGACTTTGCTTCAGCTAATAGGTAAGGGAACATAACTTCATCAATATCTGGGGTGAAGGTGTCAGAGAAAGAATCAAATGTTGGATACTTAATACCGTAAGCTCGTGTCTTAGCAGAAGTTAAAGTAGAATCTACTGTAGACATATAAGAATCCAACACTACATTCTCGTCATCAAAAGATGTATAGTAACTAGGCATTACATCTGTACGAATGAGAAGTGTGCTGTCTGCTTGAACGTCTCCAACTTGCTTTATATTAGAGGCGAGACTATCCCTAGAGTCAGACAAAGCAAAGAACTCATCTGGTTCCAAGTAGGTGAGGCGTCTGTAGTCTACACCACCAACAACCTTAGTCGAGTTGTAATCCAGAAACTCAATGTTCTTTACACGAGAAGGAAAGGAGAAGTGAGTAGGCCTAGCAGAACTAGAAAAGGATGTAAGTTTAATTATTTGAGATAGCTCAGGGATAACACGAGTAGCAAGCATCGCAAAGTAGGCATTCTCTATTACCGTAGCAACCTGGCCAGCCTCGTTAGAATCTGAAATGCTGTTGATCTCCTCCGAATCCATGTCGGACAAGATATTCTGGACCATTTGAAGGAGATTCATTTTCATGTTATGCACTCATTCCAATAATAGAAA
>TARA_B110000027_G_scaffold19606_1_pt1 | contig 14453 bp, 16 predicted proteins | sample TARA_B110000027 | Tara Oceans TARA_B110000027 (sample SAMEA4397101) | marine metagenome | biome: Polar Biome; feature: [SRF] surface water layer (ENVO:00010504); material: water (ENVO:00002006), including particulate matter (ENVO:01000060) such as... | depth 5 m
AATTTATAAATATTAGATATAATAATTATACTAATTTAAGTAAATTAATTTGATGGAAAATTATTATGAATGAACTATTTATTACAGGTGCTGGTGTAAGCTCAAGTAGTGGGATACCAACATTTAGAGGGAATGATGGATTTTGGACTATTGGAAGTGTTAATTATACTCCTCAGGAGATGGCTACCAGATCTATGTATATAAAAAACCCTGCTGATTTTCTTCTGTGGTACTTTAAAAGATTTGCCGCATACAGAAATATTAAGCCTAATTCTGCTCATTTCTGGCTCTCAGACAAAAGGTTGATAACTCAGAACATAGATGGATTAGATGGTAAGGCAGGAAATATAAATTATATTTCAATTCATGGTAGATTGGATAAATTTATAGTTTTTAGGGATGAAATGGAAGAACAAGTTCCAGTAAATGCTAACTGGGATAACATCATATTAACGAATGATGAGAATGAAGAAGTATTAAAACAAAATTTATTAAAAAAATTTCTAATTAAGAAAAATAAAGAAAATAAATTTGAACCTGAAATTGGAATTTCATTAAAGCCATATGTGTTATTATTTGATGAAATTTATACAGATTTGTATAGGATTTCAGAAGGAGAACAATGGATGAAGTTTGCTAAAAAAGTAATCTTTATAGGTACATCTTTTAGTGTTAACATTACATCTATGGCTCTAAAAATTGCTATTTCAAGAGGAATAGAAATAGAAATCGTTGATCCAGATCCTATTAAAATTAATTATAATAATGTGGTTTATCATAGAATGACTGCTGAAGAATATTGTGATAAAAGAAAATTAAACGATTAATTTATTTATTTAGAGGTATCCATGTTGCACTTGCGTATGCAGCTAACTTACCATTTTCTTTATACATGTGAGATTGTAAAAAACTAATTGATTTTCCTTGCCGTAAAAAGCTGCCTTTACAATGCACATTTTCTTCAAAAATTGGTAAAAGATATTTGATATTCATTTCTAATGTGGCTCCTGAACCAGTTGTTTGATGAAGGAGATGCCCCATTGACACATCCATTGCAGTAGCAATAATTCCTCCATGAAGAGAACCTTGTGGGTTAAACATTGGAGGAAGGACGTCAAACCTTACTTCACAACTATCAATCGTATAATTTATATCAAATCCCAGAAATCTTGAAAGATAAAAGGATCCAAATTTTTGATCTTCAGTACTTTCAGCATTTGATAACATGTTTTGACCAAATGATTTGATAGTTTTATTTTTTTCCAAAGAAACCTCACTTAAATATTTAAATAAATATCTGACATTAAATTATAGTACAATTAAATAATTATTTTTACTTAAATTGAATAGCTTTTTAGTTTATCAAAATCAAAATTAACTCCATGACCAGGTTTATCAGGTGCTCTTGTGAAACCTTTTTCTACAATTAAAGGTTTGTCAATAAACTCGTCTAATCTCCAAGCATGAAACTCTATATAAGATGCGTTTGGTAAAGCTGCCAAAAGATGAACATGAAGTTCGTGAACTCCATGAGAGCAAATTGGTAAGTTATTAATTTCAGCTAATTTAGCTACTTTCATAAATGGTGTTATACCTCCACAAGTTGAAAGATCAGGCTCCAAAAAATCTATTCCTTCTAAACTGATTAACTGATTAAATTCTGCTAAAGTATGCAAATTTTCACCTGCTGCTAAAGGAACTTTCCCTAATGATCTTAAGTATGCGTAACCTTTAAAGTCATCTATTTTTATAGGTTCTTCTAGCCAAACTAAATTAAAACGTTCAATTTCTTTAATAGCTTTAACAGCTTGATCAACTCTCCATGCTTCATTAGCATCAGCCATCATATTTATGTTGTCAGGAAGATGATTTCTCATTGCTTCTAGTCTTGAAATATCGTCTGAAAGGTTAGCTTTTCCAAGTCGCATTTTAATAGTTTGAAAACCTTGTTCTAAAGATTTGGTCGCCCCATCAAGTAATTTTTCTTTTGTAAAATTTAAGTCAATATTTCCAGCGTACGCCATAACATTATTTTCATGACCTCCTAATATACGCCATAACGGTTCATTTAGACATTTAGCTTTTAAGTCCCATAAAGCAACGTCTACAGCGGCTATTGCAAAACTTACAGGAGCTCCTCTTCCAGCGTAATGAGTTTCTTTCCACATGTTTTTCCACAATAGTTCTATTAATCTTGGATCTTTTTGGATTAAAAGTGGTTTAAAACTATTGTTAATAATTGCCGAAATAGCTAGACCTTGATTTTCGTGGACGCTTATATACCCAACACCTTCTTGATTATTACTATTTGTTATTCTGCATATTACTAAGTCAAAGGCCTTCATTACTCCTGCAGCAAATGCTTCTACCGGTTCAGGTAAAGGTATTTTATATGTATTAATCTCTATATTAGTTATTTCCATATTAAACCTTTTTTTAAAGTGTTAGAAATTATGAAAAATCAAAACCTTTATAATTATCCTTGACTATTTCATCACAGATTTTTTTATAGTTGGCGACGCCGCCAACATAAGGCATAAAATTTCTTGTTTTACCGACTATATTATCTCCATTATACCATGAATGAGCAAGGGGGTATAATGTACTATGAGCAACTTCATTGTTATGATTTACCCATTCATCTTGGTTTTTAGTTTTAGCAGTTATTGTTTTGTATTTATTAACTTTTTTATGATTAATTAAAGAATGTATAAAATCAACATGTTGTTCTATAGATAAAATCATTTGACTTTTTACACCAGGGCTTTGAGGCCCTGTGATCATAAAGAGATTTGGAAAACCTGAAACCATTACTCCTAGATATGTTTTAGGTCCATCATTCCATTTTGATTTTAAAGTTTCATTTTTATCATTTGATATTTCTATTGCGCTAACTGCACCAGTCATAGCATCAAACCCAGTTGCAAAGACAAGATCATCAAACAAATATTCTGTATCATTACTTTTTAGACCATTAGATGTTATTTCGTCTATTGGATGATTAGAGATATTTACTAATGAAACATTTTCTTTGTTATAAGTTTCAAAATAATGGCTATCTAAACAAAGCCTTTTTGTACCAATTGGGTGATCAATAGGACATAGTTGTTCAGCTAATTCTTTGTCTTTAACTGTTTCTCTTATTTTATTTCTTACAAACTCAGCTGCTGTATCATTAGCTTTCTTATCGGTTAGTAAATCAGTAAAAGAAAATAACATAGCTTGTCCACCTTCTTCCCAAGCTTTTTGGTAAATAATATTCCTTTCTTCATCACTTACATCAAATGCAGATTGAGTAGGGGGTTGATATTTTGCAATTCCAAAAGAAGAGTTTTTTGCTAATTGTCTATACTCTTTATAATTTTTTTTATAATTTTCTCTTTTTAGTTCGGGTAATTCTGAATGCCTAGCAGGTAAACTAAAGTTTGGAGTTCTCTGAAAAACTAATAGTTTTTTAGCCGTTTCAGAAATAATCGGAATAGATTGAACCCCAGATGATCCAGTGCCTATAACTCCAACCGTTCTTCCATTAAAATTTGGCATTTTCTTGGGCCAAGCACCAGTATGAAAAATATTTCCTTTAAAATTCTTAATACCTTTAATTTTAGGAGTATTAGGAGTAGATAAATTCCCAGTAGCTAAAATTAGATATTTACACTCAATTAATTCTTTTTGATTAGTTTCAACAAGCCATTTATTTGTTTTTTTACTAAATTTAGCTTTAGTTATTTTTGTATTGAAATTAATATTTTTCTTTAAATCAAACTTATTACTTACAAAATTGGCATAATCTAAAAGTTCTGGTTGAGTTCCATATTTTTGTTTCCAATTCCATTCCTGTTGTAATTCTTCTGAAAATGAATAAGAATAATCCATGCTTTCAATATCACATCTTGCCCCAGGGTATCTATTCCAATACCATGTCCCGCCTACACCGTCTCCTTGCTCATAGATTTCAGATTTAAAGCCATCTGAAATTTGCTTATAAAGAGAATACATTCCAGCAAAACCAGCTCCTACAATTAATGTATCAATACTTTTATTATTTAACAAAAAAACCTCCATATATTATTTTTTAATAATAAGTCTTGAAAAATTGTTTTTCAATACAAATCTAAGATAAGTGATGCCTTAAGGGTCACAATTTAACTTAATCACCGCCATTATGGGGTGTTAAATATAACTCGCTTTAAAAGGAGAATACTATGACTATACTACCTACACTTGCACTAAGATCATTTGTTGGTTTCGATAACCTATTCAATGAACTCGAAACTTTTTCAACACAGAAACAAAATTCTTTTCCTGCCCATGACATTGTTAGAATATCTGAAGATGAATATGAAATAACACTAGCTTTATCAGGGTTTGTTAAAAAAGATATTTCTATTGATGTTTATGATGGAGTTCTCTCTATTAAGGGAAGTGGTGGAACTGAAGTTCATGATAATAAAATTCAATATATTTATAAAGGTATTGCTAAAAGATCTTTTGAGCAGAAATTTCGTCTAGAACAATACGTAGATGTTAAAGATGCTAAATTATCAAATGGGCTTTTAACTATATCTCTCGTTAGAGAAATTCCTGAAGAAAGAAAACCTAGACAGATTACCTTAAAATCTGCTTAATAAAATTTACTACAAAAGGTAGAAACATTGATTGAATAATTAATTTTAATTATTCAATCTTTATTAAGTGGATCAATATGGATTTTTTATTAATTTGGGTTTTAAGTGGAGATATTATTGATAGTGGTTTGAGATTCAAAAGTGCTGCAAAATGCTTTTCTCAATCACAAAACGTAGGTAGGGAATTACGTGATGTTGGCCTAAGCTCACCTCAATTTACTTGTATACCTCTGTCGGAAGGTAAAGAATTTAAAATTTATAGACAAGGTCAAAACACTAGTTTCCCTTTTTAAATCTTTGTAATTTACTTTTTTGGTTTTAAATTGTGCTTTTCAAGAAGCTTTCTGATTGCTTTTAACTCTTGAGTTTGACTATCTAATCCGAGATTTCTTCTTACAAAACCATATACCCAAATTATTGTAAGTATAATTATTAAAGCGATTATCCCTTCAAATAAAAATATTAAAAAATTTATCTTTTCTTCTATGAGTTGAAAAGAGGAAGCTAAAGGCTTTAAAAAATTTTCCAAAATAAATGTCTTTAAGATATGAATTTAAGTTTATAAGATTATGATATATATTAACCTATTTTTAATCAAATAATATCTGAGGAGTTATCTAATGAAAATTATCAGTTTAATTTTTACATCTATAATATATCTTTTAGGTGTGACAGCGGCAAATGCTGAAACTCGTATTACTTATAAATCAGCAAAATCAACATCTTCATATTACCAAATGGCTATCCAAATAGCTGATACAATAAAAAAATCTACTAATGGTGGTATGATCTTAACTATTGAGGAGAGTCAAGGTTCTGTTCAAAATGTAAAAGAGGTAGCTGGTAGAAAAGGAAATTATGTTTTCACCACTCCACCGGTTCTTGTAAAACTTGCAATAGCTGAAAAAGCTATGTTTAAAGGAAAAGGAAATCCTAAATATAAAAATATTAGAGCGTTATTTCCAATACCATCTTTAACTATGCATTTTGTCATGTCAGAAAAATCTGGTGTTAAAAATTTCGAAGATATGGATGGCAAAACAATTCTATTAGGTAAAGGTTCTTTTGGTGCGAAAGAGGGAGCAAAATATTTAAAAAAATTTGGTCTTGAAGGAAAAGTTAAATTAGCACAAGTAGAGCTTTCAAACGCTGTTCCTGCTCTAAAAAATGGTCAGATTGACGGCTTTGTTACTGCAGGTTCATATCCTGCCCCTAATGTGATTGAAGCAGCCGCTTCAATGGGTGTTAATGTGATATCATTGACAGAAGAACAAATTAAGATTTCTAAAAGAACAAAGTTAATTATTCCATCAGGAACATACGCTGGTCAAAAACAAGATATTTCAACAACATCTTTACCTGTTGTTGCCTATTCTACTACTGATATGAGTGACGATGTCGCTTATAATCTTACTAAGGCTTATTGGGATAATAAAGGTAAGTTAGGAGATTCTGCAAAATGGTGGAATGGTGTGACATTAAATATGTTATCAAATATTTCCACAAAAATTCATCCAGGGGCATTAAAGCTTTATAAAGAAATGGGTGCAAAGTTAGCTAAGCATCACTAAAAATTTTATTTAAGATGCAAAATTCTAGAAAAATGTGGATTATACTTGGATTAATTTCTGTGTTTTTCCACATTTTTTTAATATTTTCAGGTTTAATCCCTAACTTAATATCAAGGCCTATTCATATGGCTCTTATTATTCCGTGGATTTTTTTATATAAAAAACAACCTTTCTTTGAAAACATATTAAGTTATATCTTTGTATTTTTAGGTTTGTTTTCTTGTTTTTGGATCTCTTATAATTCTAATCATTTAATGGATCAATATGGTTTTTTAGAAAATAACTTTCAAGTTATGATTGCCCTTACATTATTGTTAATCGTTCTTGAAATGGCTAGGAGAAGTGTTGGCTGGCCTTTACCTTTAGTTAGTTTAATAGCCTTAGCATATGGGTTTTATGGCGACTTGGTTCCAGGAGAACTTGGTCATCCTGGTGTCCCTATTAATAGTTTTTTAGGAACACTTACAATTGCTGAGGGAGGTATATGGGGATCATTAACTGGCGTTTCAGTATCGATTGTATCAATATTTGTTATATTTGGATCATTTTTGAATTCAGGTGAAGCTGGATCTGGATTTATGAATATTGCAACAGCTTTTGCTGGAAGGTTAAAAGGAGGAGCCGCTAAAGTATCTGTTTTATCTTCAGCACTTTTTGGGTCTATATCTGGTTCTGCTTCTGCTAATGTAGCTTCAACAGGAATGGTTACTTTACCTGCGATGATTAAGTTAGGTTATCCCAAGAGGTTAGCTGCATCCGTAGAAGCTGTTGCATCCTCGGGTGGACAAATCATGCCACCATTAATGGGAGCAGGGGCATTTGTTATGGTTGAATTAACTGGGATTCCTTATAATCAAATTATTGTTGCTGCATTATTACCAGCTCTCTTATTTTTCTTTACTGTATGGGTTGGAATAGATTTTTATAGTAAAGAACTTAATCTGAAGCCAATCAATAAAGAATCTTTACCAAAAAAATCTATTGTTTTAATAACATCAATTTTTTTTATAATCCCTTTTACTGTTTTATTATTATTTATGTATTTGGGTTTTACTCCTCAATATTCTGCATCAATCGCTATATTAGCTGCACTTGTTCTTCTATTTTTTAATATGAATAATGGGTTTGATTTTCAGCTAGGCATTAATAGAATATCAAAAGCCTGTATATCTGCAGGAAACCAAATATCTTTGATTGGTTCTATAATATTATGTGCATCAATTATTATTGGAGTTTTGTCTATAACAGGCCTTGGTATAAAGCTGACTTCATTAATAGTATCTGTTTCTGATAACAATATTTGGTTAGCTTTAATCTTAACAGGCGTTGCATGTTTAATTCTTGGTATGGAGGTTCCCACAACTGCCGCATATGTTATTTGTGTCTCTGTTGCAGGGCCAGCATTGGTGGATATGGGTTTAGGTTTACTGCAAGTACATTTATTTGTGTTTTGGTTTGCATTATTATCAACGATTACACCTCCCGTTTGTGGAACTGTATTTATAGCTGCAGGAATGGTTTCCGAAAATTGGATTAAGGTATCTCTTACATCTATGAGTCTCGGAATTGGTTTATATTTTATTCCTTTAGCAATGATAGCTAATAAATCGTTAATTGAGTTAAATACAACATCTTTTCTTGCAATAATCGCTTTTATTAAAGTAGCTTTGGGGCTGGTTATGCTTTCATTTTCAATTATATCTAAAAAATCTTTATTTTTAAGATTATTAAGTTTAATTTTATGTTTTTTTATAATTTTTATATAAATTAATAAAGTCTATAATTATAGAGGCTTTAGATATAGCCATTTCTCAATATAAATTCTTTCTTAACAAGCTAATAAGGCTCTTACGATATCATTTAATGAATGTAACTCAGGTTAATTAAAATATTCTTTTTTAATTAATAAAATTAACTTTAAGTTGGTCTAAGTTATCTATTGATACTGTTACAGAACAAGGTTCATTTACCCAAATTAAAGGAGTAATACTACCTAAGCTTATTATTTCTCCCATCTTAATAACTTTATTTAATTTTATTTTTTGATGAAAATACCATATCAATGCATTTAAAGGATCACCAAGAACAGATTTAGAAAAATTAGCATGTATTTCTTCTTCATTAATAAAAACTCTTCCTAAAAAATTAGAAAAATCTTCTATGTTATTTTTATTTTTTTTACCTAAAATGATTGAATTTCCAAGACTACCATCAGCAATTATTGTTTCTATATTTGTTTCCTTAATATTTGACAACCTATCTTCGACTATTTCAAGCGAAAGCCCATAATGACTAATAAATGTATTTATGTTACTTTTATTATAATAATTGTTTTTGTTAACATCTTTTGAAATAACAACGTATAATTCGCACTCAACTCCTACTTTTATAAAATTTTTTAATGATATGGTTTTTTTATTAGGATGTATTTTATTTTTAAAAAAAGCACCAAATATCGGATTACTAACGTTAAGCTCTGCTTGTATATCTTTATTTGTGCAGCCAATTTTAAAACCTGAAATTTTACCGAACCCATTTTTAGTAAGTTGATCATTAACAGCGTCTTGTATTGAGTATGCTTCTTCTAAATTATTAATTTTTGATATATTATTGATATCAATTAATTGTTGGTTTAATCTACTATTACTTATTATATCAATAATATCTTCATTCATCTTAAAACTCATATAAATATTTAATATGTTTTCTGATAAGCCTTTCCAAAGCCTTCAATATATAGTGCTCTTAAAGGGCTAAATTCATAAAAATTAAAATCTGAAAACATACCCCACATTTTACTTCCTTTTTCAGATTCTTGATAGGAATTTAATAATTTAATAAACTCTTTATTATCTTTATCAAAAGATAATTTTTTTATAATCCCAGTCATCGTCAACCTTGGATTATTAGATTTAGTTACATTTACTTCATTTAAGGAAAAATAAAAACTTACTTTATTATTCAAAATAATATTTTGAGTGTGTTCACTTAAATCACTAATAAGTATGTAAAGAGTATTATTTTTAAACATGGGAATGATTTTTGAAACAAAAGGAAAACCATTTTTATCAATTGTCCCAAGAGCTGACATTTCATATTCTCCCTTAAGTATATTAATGATTTTATTGTTTATATTAGTGTTAATTTTTTGATACATGATTAGTCATAAAATAAATTTAACATCTTTCAATTATATTTAAATATCTATATTTAATCTTATAACTTGTTAAGTACATAATAATATAGAATTTTTTATAGGATTTAATTTTTAGATGATTAAAAAAAGTATTTTTTATCTACTGGCTTCTTTATCTTCTATTTTAGTTTTATTTTATTGTTTGTTAGTTACGTCTTTAAGTAGAGGTATGGGGGAAAGTTTTGGTGTATTCCTTTTACCTCTTAGTGCACATTTTACATGGGACAGAGCATCAGTTGCCTCCGTATACTCAATTTATATGGTAAGTCTTGGTCTGGGGTCTTTATTATCTGGTATAGCTTTTGATAAATTTGGACCAAGATTTAATTATATGTTTGGAATGGGATTGCTCGCAATAGCTTATGGTTTTTCAGGATACCTATCATCTATTTGGCAGTTTTACTTTATTTTAGGAGTTTTTGGTGGAATAGGGGCTGCAATGGTAGGTGTGGTTCCTGCACAAAGCTTAGTTTCAAGGTGGTTTGATAAAAATCTTGGTTCAGCATTGTCAATTGCATATGCAGGGCAAGGTTTAGGTGTCTTAATTTTAGCTCCTTTATCTCAAATATCAATTGATCAATTTGGTTGGCAACTTTCATATAAATACATTTCCTTTGTCTTTATCTTTTTATTTATTCTATCATCAGTTCTTCCTTGGAAGTTAATATCCAAAGGTTCTAAAAACAATCCAAGAAAAACTCAAAATGGAAAAGGTGTTGGAGGTGTGTCTCTCATGGAAGCACTTAAATTAAAAACTTTTTGGGGTTTTTTCTTTATTTTTGGTTTCACAGCTGTAGGTATTTTTGGAATTTCATTACAAGTAGTAGCTTATTTAATTTATATAGGTTTTAGTGAGGTTGAATCTGCATTTTCTTTTGGTTTAGCTGGAATGCTAAGCTTTGTAGGTATGGCATTAACTGGTTTGGCCGCCGATCGATGGCCTAGACACATAGTTGCCAGTATTAGTTATTTATTAAGTTTTATAGGTATTTTAAGTTTAGCTTTATTACAATTATTTCCAACAACTTTTTTTCTAGTTCTATTTATTTTAGGATTTGGTTTGTCTGCAGGAGCTCGAGGTCCAATTATTACTACTCTAATGGCAGAGATTTTTGCAGGAAAAGGCCTGGCCTCCATTTACGGTGCAACTAATTTAGGTCAAGGTTTGGGAGCGGCTTTAGGTGCCCTTGCCGCAGGGTTACTTTTTGATTTGACTGAAGGGTATAATTTTGGTTTCATTTTATGTAGTTTGTTTACGTTTTTAGGAGCCTTGTTATTTTGGGTAGTACCCCAAATTAGATATTCAAAGATTTAAATTAAGGATAGTTTATGAAAAGTATTAAAAAAGAATTCAAAATTATAGCCGAAGGATTAAAATTTCCTGAGGGTCCTATTTATATGAGGGACAAAACTATCCTTTTTGTAGAAATTGCAAGAGGTACCCTAAGCCGTATAAATTTAGAAGGTAACGTTGAAGTTGTGGCTTACTTAGGAGGAGGTCCTAACGGAGCAGCTATTGGTCCTGATGGAGAATGTTACATCTGTAATAATGGTGGTTTTGAATGGGAAGTTTCTGCATCTGGCAAAGAAATGAGGCCTGTTTTACAAGGTAAATCTTATACTGGTGGAAGTATACAAAAGGTTAATTTAGAAACTGGAGAATTTATTACATTATATGAAGAGTGTAATGGCATTCCTTTACGTGGTCCAAATGATATAATCTTTGATAAAGAAGGTAATTTTTGGTTCACTGACCTTGGAAAAACTAGGGAAAGAGATATTGATAGAGGTGGAATTTATTGGGCTAAAGCAGACGGGTCTCAGATAAAAGAAGTGGTTCATCCATTTTTAACACCTAATGGTATTGGATTATCACCTGATGAAACAATTTTATATGTTGCTGAAACAGAAGGTGGTAAGTTATATAGCTTTAAAATAATTGGTGACGGTGAAGTGGAAAAGTTACACTTTCCTTTTTCTGTTAATGGTGGAAATTTATTGAATTCAGAAGGTGGAATTAAAAGATTTGATTCATTAGCTTTAGAAAAAAATGGAAATATTTGCGTAGCTACATTAATAGACGGTGGAGTATCTGTTATTTCCCCAACAGGTCAATTAGTGGAGTTTATAAAATTTGATGATCCTTATATAACAAATATTTGCTTTGGATCACATAATTTGGATACTGCTTATATAACAGCATCTTATGAAGGCTTAATTCTTGAAGTTCCATGGCATAGAGTAGGTTTACCATTAAATTTCTTAAATAAATAATCTATAATAAATTTAATATCTTACTTTTTAAGTTATTTATTATTTGCTTTGGATCTTGACCATTAAGGTCAGAAGGAAATATTTCAAACTCAACTTTGGTATTATCATTACGATTAAAAACATATTTTAAATATCTAGAGATATCCAAATCATTTTCTTTAATAATGCCATTAATATCTTTTCTTCCACAGGGCCTAAAATTTTTATCAAATTTGATGTTTGAGAATTGTAACAAACCTAACTTTTTTGAATTTTTTAAAAATAAATCTAAGTTAATGTCTGAAAAACTATGGTAAAGGTCAATTATCAGTTTATGGTCATTGTCCTTTAACAACTTTAAACAACTTGAAATAGAATTGAAGTGTCCTTTTTTTAATATTTCCCAACTTCCAATTGGTTCTAAACCTAGTTTGATTTTTAAATTAGAAGCATGTTCAAACAGTTTTTTAATTTTGACTGAGCTTTCTTTTCTTATTTGAAAAATATCTAAAGCTGATTTGTCACAATCATATAGTTTGCTAAGTGGATTTGGGCCTCCTTTGATTCCACCAGAAATAACACAGACATATTCTGGTTTCAAAATCTTTGCATAACTTAAAATCTTATCATTTTCATTAAAATATTTTGGGTCTGTAAAATAACCAATTGAATTAAGGCTTGTTATATTTATTTTATTTAAAATTAATTCTTGTTTTAATCTATTAATACCAAATTTTTCAATAAAGCCAGTATGTAATCCTACATTATTAATTTGCGATTTTACTATTGATTTAATGAATTCATAAGGATCCAATTCATTAGGCCATAAATAACTATTGATTGATAATTTTTTATCTAAAATTTCTTTGTAATTTAAAGTCATTATAAAAACTAAATCTTTATTTAAAAAATTATTTTACATCTATTTTGGTTCTTCTACCAATAATTATTACTATTAATACAATGAGAGCAAATAAGATATTCAAGAACGTTATTTTTTCATTTGTTAAAAAACAAGCTCCAATAATTGTCAAAAAAGGTTGTATTAATTGAACTTGACCTACTCTTGAAATGCCACCTATAGCAATACCTTTATACCAAAAAAAGAAACCTATAAACATTGAAAATAAACCTACATACATCAATGACATAAATGCTTGAAAAGAAATTGTAGCATAACTAGTTTCATAAAAGAGATATGAGGCAAAAAGATTTATAGGTAGCGATATAACTAACGCCCAACTTATTACAGCAATGGAACCCATTTCTTTAGATAATGTTCCACCTTCACTATAACCAATAGCCGCAAATAGTATTGCGAACAAAAGCCAAAGGTCTTCTATCATTAACGAACCGTCGTTATCCATAAATGTATATGATATAACCATAAAAGTACCGAAAATAGAAGTTAACCAAAAAGACAGAGAAGGTTTTTCTTTGTACTTTATTGCTGCAAACAAAGACATTGCTAAGGGTAAAATCCCCAAGACAATACCACTATGACTTGAAGGAAGTGTTGTCATAGCTATAGAAGTAAAAATAGGAAAACCATATACAACTCCAACAACTATAATAATTAATTTCTTGATTTGAACTCTATTTGGAAATTTAGACTTGTTAAATATCAACAATATTAATGCACAAATACCTGCAATAGAAGCTCTCCCAAATGCTAAAAAGAATGGGTTCATTTCATTAACTGCCATCTGAGTAAATGGAAGTGTTAAGCTAAATATTGCAATGCCAATAAAACCAATTAGCATTCCCTTAGTTTCAATGGATAAGGTCAAATAAATACCTGAAATAAAGAATTAGATTATTTGTTATAATATTGTATTTCTAAAAATAGGCAGCCTTCGTCAGATCTGAAAGGTCCATGATTAGTTCCTGGAGGCCTGCAAGCATAAGCAGGGCTTTGAGTGGTTATTTTTAAATTCTCACCCTCATCATTACCTAATGTAATGGATCCTTTTATCATATATACTTCTTCCCAGTAATCATGGACAAATACTTCTGTATTAAATGACCCTGGTAAAAATCTAATTAATCTAGTTCTTACGCCAAATTTTCTATTTTCATCTAAATATCCAGACAACATTTTCATCTCAATTCCAGGGCCAGCCCCTGGAGCAAGTTCCCAACCATCTTCAATATCTAATTTTGAAAAATTAACAGCTTCTTTTAACATTATAGTTTCTCCAATTTATTATTTAATAATTCGTTGTAATTCGTCAAACCAAGTAATTTCAGTAAAAATGTCATTTTTTTTAACTTTAGAATTTAATATTTTCATTATTAAGTTTTTAGCTTTATCTGCATATATTTTTTTATTATTCAGTAAATCAAGTGTCTTGTTACAAATTTCTTTTTCAGTCATTGGGTTTTCTGGGTCACCTTTAGCATGAATATTAAACTTTTTTAAACTTAATCCATCTGAAAATTTAATGTCAATTGAAGCTGAATAATAATTAGGAAAGTCTTTTGTCATATTATAATTATTATTAATTTTTACTTTTTTGCGTAAATTATTAATATATGGATCATTTAAAAATTTATCATCAAAAAAATCTTCTAATATATTTTCATGTATCAGAGATATTATACAACAATGTTGAAGGGAAAACTTTGCCTCTATTTTAGTTTTAGGGTTATTATTGTCACAAAAATCAATAGCTGTTTCATAAGTTTCTATAACAATTTTTTTAATATCATTTATATTATACTTTTTTTCTTTTATTTCTTTTTTTATATCTAACGATACACCTATAACAGGATGACTATGTCTACATGATGGCCATGGTTTAT
>TARA_B110000027_G_scaffold84711_1_pt1 | contig 14442 bp, 11 predicted proteins | sample TARA_B110000027 | Tara Oceans TARA_B110000027 (sample SAMEA4397101) | marine metagenome | biome: Polar Biome; feature: [SRF] surface water layer (ENVO:00010504); material: water (ENVO:00002006), including particulate matter (ENVO:01000060) such as... | depth 5 m
CCGTCTAAGCCTAGTGTTGAAATGGTCATAGCATTGGTTTCACCATTTTGAAAATGTGTATCCACCTCATGAAACCAACTCTGAAATAGCTCCAACGGATTGTCAGAAATAGAAGTCTCTAAAAGTGCTCCTTTTTCATATGATTTACGGTAGTCACCTAAGTCGTTTTCCATAATATTATATTCTTGGTCAAATTTACATAAATATAAACAGTTTTTATGGCGTTGAATTATTAAATTTGAATATTGACTAATTATAGTTTTATGATATATGGTAGCCTAATTTCTGGAGTGATTTTAATATTAATAGAGTTTATTGCTAAGAATAACCCCGATTTAATTGCAGGTTACAACGCTTTATCTCAGGAAGAAAAAGATAAAATTGATACGGATAAATTAACGAGCATTACCCAAAAATATATGATGCTTACAGGATTAAGTGTTGTTTGTGTTGGTCCTGTTTTATCGCTTTTAAATGTTGATGAAAAAATTCATTTATATATCATAATTAGTTTAATTGCTATTGGAACCACCACCCTTATCATTCAATCTAATCGTTTAAAACCAAAGAACAAAAAAAAGGATTCGTTAAATACACCTCATGTTTAATATTATTAAAAACAAAACAGCATCAACTAATAGGATAAACGTTAGTAATTTGTATTTTTGTTAAAACCTCTTAAAGAGCAATGGCTAGAAAATCAACACACAAAACTACCCAAAAACGTTTCTCAAAATTTAATTTTACTCTCACAAATTCTCAACGATTGGTGATGGGAAGTTTCCTTGTGATTATTGGTATTTTGTTGTTTATAGCGCTCCTCTCCTATTTATTTACAGGAGAAAGTGACCAAACTGTTCTTGGCGATTTTACAAACCGATCTGTTGAAACCAACAACTGGCTTAGTAAAGTAGGGGCTTGGATCAGTCACTTATTGATTTATAAAGGGTTTGGAATTTCCTCATTTTTATTTTCTGGTTTACTACTATTAACAGGAATTTCCGTTTTGGCAAACTCCTCTAAGAAACGCTTGTGGCGAAATTGGTTTTGGGGAACGCTTATTATTATTTGGGGATCTATGGTTTTTGGATTTGCTTTTGAAACGGCACCAAAATTAGGCGGCACCATTGGGTTTGAATTAAATATACTATTACAAGACTATGTTGGTAAAATTGGAACTGCTCTTTTACTGGTGTTTGGTTTTATCGTATATATTGCGTTACGTTTTAAAATTGGCCCACAACACATTGCACGCCTTTTTACACGTACAAAAAATGAATTCAAATCTGAACTCTCAGAAGATAGTTTACCATCTTCTATTGCAATTGACAATAGCTTATCTGATGAAGCGGAAGATATAAAGTCTTCATTTGAAATTCCACTTGAAAACCTAGAGCCTACCATTTCAAAACACTCTAGTATTGATTCTCCGAGTACTTTAGAAGTTAATCCCCCTAAAGAAGAGGCCAATATAGAAGATGAGCCTCTAGAAATGAAAATCGAAAAAAGTATAGAAGAGCCCTCCGAAACCGACAACCTCGCTGCAAAATTAGTTGAAGACTTTGGAGAAGTAGATCCTACCTTAGAATTGTCTAAATTCAAATTTCCATCTTTAAATTTACTCAAAAAATACGATACGGAAGGAATTACCATCAACCAAGAAGAGTTAGAGGAAAATAAAAATAAAATTGTTGAAACACTCAATAATTATAAAATCGGGATTGCTAATATCAAAGCGACCATTGGACCAACTGTGACACTTTATGAAATTATTCCTGAAGCTGGAGTTAGAATTTCAAAAATAAAAAATTTAGAAGATGATATTGCGCTTTCACTATCTGCTTTAGGTATTCGTATTATAGCACCAATTCCTGGACGTGGAACAATAGGTATTGAAGTTCCAAACAAAAATGCGACGATCGTTTCCATGCACTCCGTAATCGCTTCTCAAAAGTTTCAGAAATCAGAAATGGAACTTCCAATTGCTTTAGGAAAAACAATCAGTAATGAGACCTTTGTAGTCGATTTAGCTAAAATGCCACACCTTCTTATGGCCGGAGCTACTGGTCAAGGAAAATCGGTTGGACTAAATGCAGTACTAACTTCCTTACTTTATAAAAAACATCCTGCAGAAGTTAAATTTGTTTTAGTCGATCCAAAGAAAGTAGAATTGACACTTTTCAATAAAATTGAACGTCATTATTTGGCAAAATTGCCCGACAGTGAGGAGGCTATTATCACCGATAACACGAAAGTTATCAATACCTTAAATTCCTTATGTATTGAAATGGATAACCGTTATGAGATGCTAAAAAATGCATTTTGTAGAAATATAAAAGAATATAACGAGAAATTCAAAGCGCGGAAACTCAACCCAAATGAAGGTCATAAATTCTTACCTTATATTGTTTTGGTTGTTGATGAGTTTGCCGATTTGATTATGACAGCCGGTAAAGAAGTTGAAACTCCAATTGCCCGTCTGGCACAGTTGGCTAGAGCTATTGGAATTCATTTAATTGTAGCCACACAAAGACCATCAGTTAATGTGATTACAGGAATTATTAAGGCCAATTTCCCTGCTCGTATTGCATTTCGAGTAACTTCAAAAATTGATTCACGAACAATATTAGATAGCTCTGGAGCAGACCAACTGATTGGTCGAGGAGATTTGTTGTACACCCAAGGAAACGACATGGTTCGTATTCAATGTGCTTTTGTTGACACACCAGAGGTTGAGAAACTTACAGATTATATTGGTTCACAAAAAGCCTATCCAAGTGCTTATTTATTGCCCGAATATATTAGTGAAGACTCTGGCACAAGTCTTGATAATAATATCAATGAAAGAGATCAACTCTTTAGGGAAGCAGCTGAAGTTATAGTCACCGCACAACAAGGATCAGCTTCTTTGTTACAACGAAAATTAAAACTTGGATATAATAGAGCGGGAAGATTAATAGATCAATTAGAAGCTGCTGGTATTGTTGGACCGTTTGAAGGCAGTAAAGCAAGACAAGTACTCGTTCCTGATTTTCTAGCGCTTAACCAATTATTGGATCAAGAAATTGAATAAATTATGAAAAAAATTATCGTATTTATTATAACTATGAGTAGCATAGGTTTTCAAGCTCAAAACAGTGAGCTTGAAGCAAAAACCTTACTAGATCAGGTTAGTGCCAAAGTCAATAACTATGAAAATATGGTACTTGATTTTAAGTATGTGTTAGATAATAGCGAAGAAAATATTCATCAAGAAACAAGAGGAGATGTGACTTTAGTAGGTGATAACTATCTCTTAAATATTCTTGGAATTACAAGAATATTCAACGGAGAAAAACTGATAACTATCAGTCCAGAAGATGAAGAAGTTACAATTTCTACTCAAAACGCTGCAGAAGAAAACACCATCACACCTAGCCAATTACTTTCATTTTATGAAGAAGGGTATGCTTATGAAATGGATATCATTCAAAACAAAAGAGGTCGAAAAATTCAATATATTAAATTAACGCCCATAGATTCAAATACTGAAATTAAGTATGTTTTATTGGGGATTGACATAAATACAAAACATGTTTATAATTTAATTGAAATTGGAAGTAACGCTACCAAAACTACATTAACCATTAATTCATTTAAAACAAATCAACCCTTGCCTAAGTCCTTATTTGTCTTTGACGCTTCAAAATACAGTGACTATTTTATTAATAATTTAGATTAAGGTTCCCTTTGAAAATTTTAGATCGTTACATACTAAGCACTTATTTAAAAACATTTATCAGTGTATTTACAATTCTGATGATGATTTTTATATTACAATCCGTTTGGGTGTATATTTCAGAATTAGCAGGAAAAGAGTTAGAGATAGAAATCATTCTTAAATTCTTACTGTATGTTTCCCCAAGAATCGTGGTTTTGGTTTTACCGCTTACTATTTTGCTGGCATCCATTATGGTTTTTGGAGGGTTTGCAGAGAATTATGAATTTGCTGCTATGAAATCTACAGGAATCTCTCTGCAGCGTGCGATGAAAAGTTTGAGTGTATTTATTGTGTTTTTGGCAGTGATTAGTTTTTTCTTTGCTAATAGTGTGATTCCATTGGCTGAATTTAATTTTTATAGCCTTCGAAGAAATATTGCTAAGGTAAAGCCCGCCATGGCTATTGCCGAAGGACAGTTTAATCAATTGGGAAACATAAACATAAAAGTTGCTGAAAAAAGCGGTGAAAATGGAGAGTTTTTAAAAGATGTTATTATTCACCAAAAAAAGGGTTCCTATAACGGAAACTTTACCGTTATTAAATCTAAAACAGGAGAATTTGTGAGTGATGAAACTTCAAATGTTTTACAGCTTATTCTTTTTGATGGTAACTATTATGACGAAATTCAGTCTGCTGACTACACAAAACGCACCAAAAACAGACCGCAAGTAAAAAGTACGTTCGATAAATATATCATCAATATTGATGCCTCTCAATTTAATGATATCGATTTTTCAAAAAAAGAATCAATTACAAAACACACAATGCTGAATGTAGTAGATTTAGATACCGCTATTGATTCATTGTACACCAAAAGAGGAATACAATTGACCAACTTCTCAAAAACAATGTTAAAAAAGACAAATCAATACGCATTAAACCTCAATTACAAAACATGCGAACTTGATTCCTTAACTGAAGTAGTTGACATCTTAAATTTATTTAGTGACCGCAAAAGAATTCAATTAATTGAATTAGCGTCAAGTTCTGTTGAAAAAGCTAAAAAAGACTTGAAAAGCAAGTCAAGAACCATGCTAATTTCTCAAGTTAACATCAATAAACATATTGTGGCATTTCATGATAAGTTTGCTCTAGGTCTCTCTTGTATCATTTTATTTTTTGTTGGTGCCCCTTTAGGCGCACTTATTCGAAAGGGTGGAATTGGACTTCCATTAATTATTGCAATACTTATATTTTTAACTTATCATTTTATTAGCTTATTTGCCAAAAACAGTTCTGAGGACAGTAGTATTGACCCTGTTTTGGCCGCTTGGTTATCATCATTAATACTACTACCTTTTAGCATATACTTAACCAGTCGAGCTACAAAAGACCGTGCTTTAGTTGATGTTGATAGTATTTTAATTCCTTTAAAGCAGTTGGTTGTATCAAAATCTGATACGACACTTATAAATAATCAAATCACTACTTCTGAAGAAGTGGCTGAACTAGATACTTATGAGAATGATAAATTGATTGACGTCGTTAAAAATTTCCGCCAGCATAATCGCTCATTAAATTATAAACAAACTGCGTTAGCTGTACTAAATTCAAGAGGAATCAGTGAACTAGAACTAAAGATGATTGGAAATTTGTCAAACCTAAACTATGAAAGTGCAGCACAGCATTATATAGATTTTAAAGAAAATTCTAAATTAGGGCTGGCATTAAATATAGTAACGATTACTTTAGGATTAGGAGGTGCGATTTTAAATAATAATGAATTCCCTGTTATCGGCAAAATTTTAACTACAATAGCCATTGTGTCCCTGATATTCTTTTTAATTGTATTTCAAAAAACAATATCTAAACAGTCTGATTTTTACAAATTAATAGAAATAAAATTCTTTAAGAAATCTTTTGTTTCTATCCTTTTGGGGATGCCCCTATTTTATCTTTATAGAATGTATTTTATTAAGAAAATGGAAGAAGATTTAAATAAAATAGCGTAACGATTGATTTACTTATAATATCTTTACAAAAAATTAAAATAATGTCCATCACAGAACAAAATTCACAAGCAAAAACTGAGTTAAATAGTATTGAAAATGCTATTAATGATATTCGATTAGGCAAAGTTGTTGTGGTCGTTGATGATGAAAACAGAGAGAATGAAGGAGATTTTATTGCTGCGGCTGAAAAAGTAACCCCAGAAATGATTAATTTCATGGCGCTACATGGACGTGGACTTATTTGTGCTCCGCTCACTGAAACTCGATGTGATGAACTAGAACTTAACATGATGGTTCAAAATAACACGGTACTTCACAATACACAATTTACAGTTTCTGTTGATTTGATTGGGAATGGATGTACTACTGGAATTTCAACCTCAGATCGCTCTAAAACAATAAAGGCCTTAGTAGACCCCTTAACAAAAGCTCATGACTTAGGGCGGCCAGGACATATATTTCCGTTAAAAGCAAAAAATGGTGGTGTATTGCGTCGAACAGGGCATACAGAAGCTGCGGTAGATTTAGCACGTTTAGCGGGGTTTGAACCTGCTGGTATTTTGGTTGAAATTCTAAATGATGATGGTACCATGGCACGTTTACCAGAACTAAGGAAAGTAGCTAAGAAATTTGATTTAAAAATAATTTCTATTGAAGATTTGGTCGCCTACCGAATGGAACACGATTCTTTAATTAAGAAAAAACAAGATTTTCAAGTTGAAACGCGTTTTGGCGATTTTAGACTAAGAGCCTATCAACAAACTACGAATGATGCAGTTCATATTGCCTTAACGAAAGGCACTTGGGGTACTAATGAAACGGTTCCAACACGTATCAACTCCACACTTGTTAATAATGATATTTTAGGCACACTGACAAATAATGCAGACAAACAGTTAGATGGAATGTTTAAGCTTATAAATAAGCACGGAAAAGGGGCTATTATATTTATCAATCAGAGTAATCAACCTGCAAACCTTTTGAAACGTTTAGAAATTGTGAAAAACACTCAACAAAAAGGAACAGTGACCAAAGCGCCGAGCATAGTAATGGATACTAAAGATTTTGGTATAGGCGCACAAATACTACACGATCTGAATATTCATAAACTAGGGCTGATTTCTAATAGCAAACAGACCAAACGTGTTGGTATTATAGGCTACGGATTAGAAATTGTTGACTATATTAAATACTAAGACGTAATTTCACGAATCAATATGGCCATAGTTTGTGCCCTTTGCTTTACTTCTGCTTCTGTCCATGATAATTTTATCAAGCACGATATATTTCTTCCTATAAAGTGATCAGATTTTTCAAAGGTTTTTTCTGTTAAATACGACAAACCGTTTTTTACCTCTTGACTCAAAGGAAATAGTGATTTTTGTTTTTTAAGATGATCCCATTTACGAATGTAATGCCAGTTATTATCAAAATAATGAAAGCACACATCGATTCCATTGGTTTTAAATGCATCGCTAACTTTTCGGGCGGTCTCTAAATCATTTAGAAAGAAATTTAGAAACGCATAACTTTCTACGCCACCTTCAGGGATTGTTCTGAAGGTAACACCATCTAATTTTGACAATTCAGTTCTGATGATTGTATAATGAGCTTTCTGAATGGCTAAAAATTCATCCAAGCGTTTGAATTGTGCAACGCCAACAGCAGCATTTAATTCTGATATTCGAAAATTATAGCCTAAGACAGGATGAGTTTCTGCTCCTCTATCGGATCCCTGATGGTCATGACCATGATCACTAAACTGATCTGAATGGGTATGAAATTTCTCGTTGTTTGTAATTACAACTCCGCCTTCACCACATGTTACTGTTTTGACAAAATCGAACGAAAAACACCCTAAGTCTCCTATAGTTCCCAAAGCTTTTCCTTTGTAGGTTCCGCCTATGGCTTGACATGCATCTTCTATAAGAAATAAATTGTGTTTGTTACTTATGTACTTTAGAGCATCTAAATCCGCCATGCTTCCGCACATATGTACGGCCATAATAGCTTTAGTCTTTGGAGTAATCGCTGCTTGAACAGCATTGGCATCTAACGTTAAGGTATCGTCAATATCCACAACTACAGGGATGGCTCCGAGCATTAGAATTGCTTCAAAACTTGCGACAAAAGTAAAACAAGGCATGATGACTTCATCTCCAGCACCCACACCAGCTGATGCTAGTGCTAAACTCACCGCAGCAGTTCCACTTGATAAAAGTTGAGCATGATTTACGTCAAATCGAGATTGAATAGCGTGTTCTAATTCTTTAGCTTTCCAATGGCCTTGACGCATACCATCAAATCCATAACGCATCAAAACACCACTATCTAAAACATCATTTACTTCTTTACGTTCAGCAGGACCAAACAGCTCAAATCCAGGCATAGTGTTATTATTTAATTTCTATAATTGAATCCTCTAGAGGTTTACGTACTTTATGCATTGTTGAAAACATATCATCTTCGGCACGATACCCAATTGGCATCACTAATACTGATCGTAAACCTTGTGCATTGAGTTTGAAATAGCGATCGTATTGTTCGGGATCAAATCCTTCCATTGGACACGCATCAATTCCTTGAGTGGCACATACCGTCAACATATTTCCCATTGCTAAATAAGCCTGTTTTGCACCCCATTTAAAAATATCATCATCAGATTTAGACTCAAAACTGCTAATGACACTCGATCGAAACGGGCTCAAAACGGCGTCTGGAGTATTATTAATAGAAATGATGCGGTCAAAAAAGGCTCTAATGTAGGCTTCATCAATTGTAGTTTCTACACAAAATACACATAAATGAGAGGCCTGCCCTACTTGCTTTTGATTACTAGATAGCGGCACCAATTCATTTTGAATTGATTTATTATTAACAATAAGCAATTTTACAGGTTGAAGTCCATAAGAGCTTGCGGTAAGATTAAACGCATTTTTTAGTATCTCAATTTTTTCATCTGAAATAATCGCCTCAGAATCAAATTTTTTAGTTGCGTAACGCCATTCTAAGGCCTTAATAATGTCCATATTATTGATTTTTTTTCAAAAGTATATAATTTTAAAACAGTTTGACAAAAATTGGTCTTAATAAATGCTTAAAAATTTGAAGTTTATTTTTTTTTAAAAATAATTACTAAAAGTATTTGTTAGAACTAAAAACCCTTTTATATTTGCAGCCCATTGGAGAATTGGCAGAGTGGTCGAATGCGGCAGTCTTGAAAACTGTTGAGGGTCACACCTCCGGGGGTTCGAATCCCTCATTCTCCGCCAACCCTAGCAATCATATGATTGTTAGGGTTTTTTTGTATTCAAAATTAATAACGTTACACTTCCATTGTTTTAAGTAAGAACCATAATTATTTTTTACGAGATCATTTGGTTGTTAAGTGAAAATTACTTTACTTTTGCAATCAAATTTAAATTTAACTATTATGAAAAAATTACTTTATTTATTAAGTATTGTGTTAGTATTTGCATGCGGTAGTGACGACCCTACTCCTGCAACAACAGATTACACAGATCCAACTAGCGAGACTACTGACTTCAATGTAACTGGAACTGTAGCAGATCAAACACCTGCAGAAGCTAAAAAAATAATTTATGGAAAATGGGATCTTTCTGGAACACAACGTGTGATAGCAAATTCATGTTCGTTTAATTTTATTGAATTTACAGACGATATGTATATCATGAGCTTTATAGTTAGTGGAGAACCTGTAACATTTTCTGGAGCTTATGTTTTAAATGAAGATTCCGATGGTACTGTATCTAGTGTAGATTTAAATCTTGATCTTGAAGGAACACAAACAACAGTTGCAACCTTAACAGATGTTGTGGTTACAGAAACTGACGATACACTTAGTGCGACATTCAATATCGCATTGAATATTCCAGAAGGCTATGAAGACTATGAAATATGTAATGGTCTTGATGGCGATTATGAGTGTGACAAAGAAGAGCCAATGGAGGAAAGTACTACATCTGCTGAAGGTTCAAACCATGATAAATTAATTAGAACTTGGAACTTTGTAAGTCGATACCAATTCAATGAAGATGTTTCTAATGAGTGGTATGAAGACACTTGTATCATAGAAAATGAAGATGGTGAAGAGGACACTTACATAGAAGACTGTACAGCAGCAACTGCTATAAGCATTTCGATTTCAGCCTATGGAACTTATACGTTCACTTGGACTGGAAGCAACCAAGGCGTTAAAACAGAAACAGACATTTGGCGATGGTCAGATGATACTCAAACTGCTTTTCTAGTAGGACAGGACGAAATAGTGATTTCTATTCAAACATTGACTGAAACTTCTGCAGTGTTTACTGAAGATGATGAATACTATGAAGGAGATGATGATTTAATTACTTATACATTTTCAGCAAATTAATACATCTATTATTTTTTAATATTAAGAGGCTACTTGAAAAGGTAGCCTCTTTTTTTATAGAGTTGTATATTAAAAGTTCTAATTAATAGGAATTCAACTTTTAATTAATTATAAGAAGTTAAATGAACTATAAAATAAATAATGCTCCTATATTTATACTACTTCTTCCATTTCTAATTGTTTCTCCAGCTTCTATTTTAAAAACATCTGAAAGTCCAGATTGTGCATCATATTCAATATACAGCTTGATATCATCGTCTATCTCAAATTTATAGCCAATTCCCAGTGCTATCCCAAAATCAGTACTATTAAAAGCATTTTTAAAATCCATTCCAAGCTCTGAATCTTCAGCATTTACCAAAAAACCAATATAAGGTCCAAAATTAAGATACCAATTGAAATTAGACCCAAAGTGCCAATTAGCCATTATAGGTAATGTAACATAGGTAAGTTTAAAATTAGTATTAAGATTTTCTCCAGTGTCTTCATTATTAACGAAGCCATCTGCCCATCCTTTACTATCATAGATTAGTTTAATTTTTGCACCCCAGCTTTCAGAAAAATAATATTCTCCAGAAACACCTGCATTAAATGATATAAGGCTCGAAGTGCTATCTTGGCCGTCTGCTGTTGAAACATTTGAAATATTGAGACCAAATCCGCCTCCGAATTCAAATTCTCCTTGATCTTGTGCGTTTGTAATAAATGTTCCGGAAATTGTAAGAACTGCAATAAATAATAATTTGTTCATAATGTTAGTTTTGAGTTTGATTTTTAATTGTTTTTGATGTTTTCCTATGTGTTTTAATTGTGTTCATAAATTTAGCGTTCAATATTATTAGAAATTATAACCTAAAGTAAGTCCTAAATGAGGTAGGAAATTTAAATCGTCTAAAAACTCACTTCCTGGTACATCACTATCAAGATTAAGGGTACCACCTCCAAAAATAATTCCCAATGTAATTTGAGAATCAAAAACCCATTGATATCCAGTGACAAGACCAAAAGATGAAATATTAAATTTTAAATCATCGTTCTTAGTATTAATACTATTGTAATAAGGGCCTAGATGCCACCCTTCCATTAAATCTTTTTTAGACGAAAAATAATATCTACCTTCAATATAATAACCAATTCCTGTTGATTTAGTTTCTACTAAATTTACGGATGTTGTGATTTTTGAATATCCTATTTGTCCGATGACAGAAATATGGTCAGAAAGCGAACGTTCATATTGAATCCCAAAATTCCCCACTATAGTCCCAACTTTCGCAATATTTTCTTGAGCGAATAGCACATTAAAACTACATACAAAAGCGCATAATAAAATCGTTTTTTTAATCATTTTTTTAGTTTTTAAGTTAATCCTATAAATCATGTTAAATAACACAAGTTACTATTTGTTAAACTCCATTCTAATAATCCCAACTTATAAGACACCTTGAAATAAATTTCTAACACAAAAGTATTAGTGATGATTAAAAAAAGCTTTAAAAACTTTGATTCATTGTGAAGAATTAGATTTGGAGTCTGAATTCGGAAATAAATATATTTAAAAAAATAGAACCAAACAAACAAATTTACAGTGAATTATACTTTGTTTAAGGCATTTATTTAATCGCTAAACAGTACTCAAACGATAATTGGTTTTGGCGTAAATTTAAAATTAGCTTTTGTTTTTTTTGCCAATTCAGAAAATATAAAATCACTTTATTATATTTGTTAAAATACCATGCTGAAACCATCAGCATGAAAAAATTAATTTTAAACTCAAAATATAGTATCAAAAAACAAACTAATGAAGTGGAATAATGCCTTAAAAGATTTTGCTTTATACTTGAAAATTGAACGCGGTATGTCTGAACATACTGTCAACAATTACAGCTTAGATGTTCAGAAATTGGTTCAGTACCTTGAAGTGCATGATATGTCGTTAAGTCCGCTTCAAATCACTTCGGAAGATATTCAAAGCTTTATTTATAAGATGGCAAAAGAAATCAACCCTAGAACACAATCACGGCTTATTTCGGGTTTGCGAAGTTTTTATGATTATTTGATTTTTGACAACTACTGTACTTCTAATCCACTAGAACGCATCGAGGCGCCAAAAATAGGTCGTAAATTACCCGATACCCTTTCGGTTAATGATATTGATCGTATTGTGGCTACTATTGATTTAAGCAGCCCTCAGGGTGAACGCAACCGTGCAATTATAGAACTCTTATACAGTTGCGGGCTACGTGTGAGTGAACTTACGGCACTAAAAATTTCGGATTTATTTTTTGATGAAGATTTTATTAAGGTTACTGGAAAAGGCAACAAGCAACGCTTTGTTCCTATTGGCGCATTAACCCAAAAATATATCAATTTATATAAAGACCATGTTCGTGTTCAAATGAAAATTGAAACACCTTTTAATGATACCTTGTTTTTGAACCGTAGAGGAAAGCAACTCAGCAGAGCAATGATTTTTACGATTGTCAAAAAGGCAGCCGAAGAAGCAGATATTCAAAAAAATATTTCGCCACATACGTTTAGGCATTCCTTTGCAACTCATCTGCTTGAAAATGGAGCCGATTTAAGAGCTATTCAAATGATGTTAGGCCACGAGAGCATTGCAACCACAGAAATTTATATGCACGTGGATAAAAGCCACTTAAAAGAGGTGGTGCATAAATTTCATCCTAGATCCTAAAAAAGCAGCCCGAGAGCTGCTTTTTCTAAGTATAAAATAAATATTTATTTCGCAATATTTACTGCACGGGTTTCACGTATAACGGTCACCTTTACTTGCCCTGGATAGGTCATATCCGTTTGAATTTTTTGAGAAATTTCAAATGATAAGTTGCCTGCTTTATCATCAGATACTTTTTCACTTTCTACAATCACACGAAGTTCACGACCTGCTTGAATAGCATAGGCCTTCTGAACACCACTAAATCCAAACGCAATTTCTTCTAAATCTTTTAGACGTTGAATATATGAATCTAAAACTTGACGTCGCGCTCCAGGACGCGCACCTGAAATGGCATCACATACTTGTACAATTGGAGACATTAACGATTTCATTTCAATTTCGTCGTGGTGAGCTCCAATAGCATTACAAACTTCTGGATTTTCGCCATATTTTTCGGCCCATTGCATTCCTAAAATTGCGTGTGGTGTTTCCATATCTGCTTCGGCATCTGGTACTTTTCCAATATCATGAAGAAGTCCTGCACGTTTAGCAAGCTTAGGGTTTATACCTAATTCTGCTGCCATAACCCCACAAAGTTTAGCAACCTCTCTAGAGTGTTGGAGCAAATTCTGGCCATAAGACGAACGGTATTTCATACGTCCTACAGTTTTAATTAATTCAGGATGTAAGCCGTGGATTCCTAAATCGATCACCGTTCGTTTTCCAACCTCAATAATTTCTTGTTCTATTTGTTTTTGCGTTTTACGTACAACTTCCTCAATACGGGCAGGATGAATACGGCCATCGGTAACTAGTTTGTGTAAGGATAAGCGTGCAACTTCTCTTCGTACCGAATCAAAACAAGATAATATAATGGCTTCTGGTGTATCATCAACAATAATTTCAACGCCAGTAGCAGCTTCAATAGCTCTAATGTTACGCCCTTCACGACCGATAATACGCCCTTTGACATCGTCCGATTCAATATTAAATACAGACACACAATTATCAACTGCTTCTTCTGTTCCGATGCGTTGAATGGTGTTAATAATGATTTTCTTGGCATCTTGTTCTGCTGTCAATTTAGCTTCTTCTAATGTGTCTTGGAGATACACCATCGCATCATTTTTAGCTTCAGATTTTAAGGACTCTACAAGTTGATGTTTTGCATCTTCTGCAGAAAGTCCAGAAATCACTTCAAGCTGTTGAATTTGACTTTTATGAGCTTTATCGACTTCGTCTTTTCGTTTATTTAAAATTTCTAAACGGTGGTCATAATCTTTGATTTTAGATTCAATATCTACTGAAAGTTTTTTATTCTTTGAGAGCTCAGAGGAAATTTGAGATTCTTTGTCTCGAGTACGCTTTTCAGCCTCCCCCATTTTCTTTTCTCTAGATGAAATGACTTGTTCATGTTCCGATTTTAGTTCTAAAAACCGCTCTTTGGCTTGAAAAATTTTATCTTTTTTTGCTGACTCTCCATCAGATTTTGCTTTTGAGATAATTGAATTTGCTTCTCGTTTTGCATTTTTAGTGAGTAGAGATGCATTGCTTTTTTCACGGACTTTAGATATTGCTAATCCTAAGACGAGTCCTAAGACCGCTGCTCCTAAAGCAATGAGTATAATGTTGGATTCCATAATTGATAGTTTAATTT
>TARA_B110000027_G_scaffold23031_1_pt1 | contig 14428 bp, 14 predicted proteins | sample TARA_B110000027 | Tara Oceans TARA_B110000027 (sample SAMEA4397101) | marine metagenome | biome: Polar Biome; feature: [SRF] surface water layer (ENVO:00010504); material: water (ENVO:00002006), including particulate matter (ENVO:01000060) such as... | depth 5 m
CTGAATGTGAGTTTCCAGTTTCTCGGTTTAATTGAATTATCCGCGGTAAAAGCTGAAATTTTTGTTTATCTGTACTTAATTTATAAAACTCCAACATTAAATTTAACTCTGAATTTTTATTTCCAGTTTCTCGGTTTAATTGAATTATTCGCGGTAAAAGCACAATTTTTTGTTTATCTGAACTAAGATTATAGGCTTCTAATATTAAATCTAAAGCCTTAACACCATCGCGTTTACCGCTTCTGTAGCTCGCTTCCGTCAAAAGGCTTCTAATTTTTTTTGACATCATCTGAAAGAAGAAATGATTAATAAATTCTTCAAAATCACTATCTTCTGATGAAAACTTATTATCATTTTTTAACATTAAAAAACGATCATAATATTTATTATCAAGTTTTTCGTGTACTTTGATTAAGTTTGCATTTATTCGCTGTAACAATGTTAAATTTCTATCGTCAATTGCAATTTGAAATAGATTATAATAACGCTCAAACGCTTCTTCAAAATTATTTGACTTGAATGGTTTTTTGGCATCAGCTAAAAGCCTTCGTATTTCACGATCACTAACATTTATATCAATACCTAGATGCTTATTTTCCGCCAATATCTCTTGGATTAACTCTGAATGTGAGTTTCCAGTTTCTCGGTTTAATTGAATTATCCGCGGTAAGAGCTCAAATTTTCGTTCATCTGGACTTAGATTATAGGCCTCTAATGTTAACTCTAAAGCCTCAATCCCCTCGCCTCTCCATCTATGTAAATCAACTATATAAATGAATAGCCTGTAGGCCCCCAAACGTTTTATTAGATATTTGGTTAAACGGAAAAATGAAAGTGATAGTCGTCCTCTACCAAGTAAAATACGGGAAAATGTATTTGTTTTCAGAAGTTCAAAAAGTATAATACGAATTGCTCGTGACAATCGAACTTTTAAACTTTTTTTTCGAACAAGCTTCTTATTTTGGCGAGTTAATATGCTCATAGATCCTCATATTAGCCTGTTGCTTTTGAACACTGAGCAATTGTTCCCATTGCCCGTTCACAAAAAATGATACTTGCTTCATAAAACCTGGTTTAAAATTGTCAGCTTCAGTTTTTATTATAGTTACTGGTGCATATGGATGATTTAATTTTTGTAAAACTTCCAGTGGTGACAAAACATAAGAACCATTGTTAGTTTTAAAAAAAATCTCCCAACTCCCAGGGTAGTGCCAGTCTGCTGTGAACTCTAATTTTGCTTCTTGGGGTCCAATTCCAATATAGTTAAATTTCGCTGGTCTGTCACGCCAAAACACGTTTTCACCATATGTTTCCCCGTTTAACTCTATTGGTATACCACCTAATAACAGACCAATATCTATCACATGCGAAGCGTTTGCTTGTACCCAGTTATCTAAAACGGACTGTGTAAATTTTGTAAATGGTATCTTGTCAATCGCCTCATTGAAAATTACTTTTAAATTTTTAAGGCCTTCATCTTGAACTATATCTTTCGCCATCAGCACAGAGTCAAAAAATCGACGATTATAAGCCACAAACACATCAACATTTTTTAATTCTGCGTACTTAATTATTTTACCTAAACCTTCGCTATCAATTGCCCCGGGTTTTTCAGCTAGAATTGATTTAATACCAACTTTCTCAATTACCAATAAAGTAGAGTTGACACTTTCTTCTATTGGTACGGCAATAATCGCGTGGGAATAGTAAATGTTTTCACTAATTAAATCATCAATTGACCAAAAAACTCGCTTCTTTGTTTCTTTTTGAAGATTTAAAGCAGTACTTTTTTTCCTACCCAAAATGTCAGCAGGAATAGATAAGTTATTCAGACACTTGATGTATTCCCTACAAATTCGACCAGTTCCAACAATTAAAACGCGTATAGTCATAATGAAAAGCCTCCGTCAATTATGATATTTTGTCCATTGAGGTGTTTTGAGAAGTCTGAACATAGCGAGGTTAGCACAAAACCGCAGTCGGTTGGGGGTATCATTGAACCTGACGACACCCTCTTGCCATATGCCACCTTAAATTGAGTATTTTCAGTACCAGAAATCCCTCCAAAAGAGATAACGTTAAATGTTATGCCTGATTTAACATACCTTTTAGCGAGAAACCTTACAATTTGGATAAGCGAAGCTTTACTGATAGCATATGACAAAGGAACATCTTTGTCGGTTCCCTCGTAAATTGAAAAATCTGGAGGCATAGAGCCGTAAATGCTACCAACTGATATAATTGAACCTTTAGCGTTGTGGGCTAAATACTCTCTGTAAGCTGCTAAGTTAAATTCCACAACATTTTGAATTTGGACTGACGCTAAAGAAGAAACGTAGTCTATCGTCTGCTCTTCTAGATGATTTGAATCTATCTTACCAGTTAATCTTGGATAAGAACAATTAAAAAAAAAGTCTGGAACTTTATTAAACTCCTCTAACGCAAAATTATTAATATTTGCTATTGACTGCTGAACGGTCTCCCCAACTGTAACACGAAATCCTAACTTGACATCTAATTGACTTTGGTCACACCAAATCAATTCTATGTTCGGATTTTTAGATGCAGCATTCAAAAAAGCTTGACCTAATAATCCTGCTCCTCCAACTAAACCAACGACAATCAAATTACCCCCCTCAAGAGCAATTGATTGCTCCGTTCTGTGATTTGAAGATGTTTTTCCGGGACAGCAAGTATACCATCAGTGGAAAAGCTATTTAGCCAAATTTTTAACATTTCTTGAAAACTATAAAAATTATCGGTCAAGTGCACCTCCTCACCGCTATCATCTATGGACATTGTGATATTTTGATACCCTTTTTTTAGGTTTATAGAGCATATATGTTCTTTAATAAGATAAACGTCAATCTTTTCACCATTTTTTTTAAATTCACAGCTGCTATAGAGATCAATAATTTTTTTTTGGATTAAAAATTCCAAAACATGGATGCCATATTTCTCCCATGAGTTTGGTATAGTAAAAGAAAATTTACATTTTTTTCTTTCAATTTGAGCAACCATATCATCAAAGGAACGTGTAAATCTCATACCTGCGGCGCACCATGTACGTCCATATTCCATATCCTTAAGCTTTTTTTTAAGACGAGATGCTGAGTTAGTTAGAGGTTTATCATAAAACACAATTCCAGTAAATGACTTCTCTATTTCGTCCTCAATTGGAATACGCGTGATGGGGTCATCATGAGCAACAATTAGAGCATCAACATCACTGAAAAAATCACGATAATCTTTAAAAATGTACTCAACATCAAATTTTTTAGCTATTTCTTTACCCAAGCCTTCAGACTTACCACTTCCAGCGTTGATGTGAGTAACTTTGAATCTATTATCGAGTGGTGATGTTGTTTCTGACATATTTAAATAGCGGTCTATATTTGGCCAGCTACTCTTTAGTTTCAAAATATCCTTAGAAAAGCCATTTAAAATTGCGGAAAAAGAATAAGGATGTCCATTTCCTTCAGAGTATCCAATCATGCCTAATCGTATCACCATGCTGTCCAACCACCGTCAACTGCTATGTTTTGGCCAGTTATGTAACTTCCTGCATCAGAAATAAGGATCGAAATTATGCCTTTTATATCTTCGGGAGCACCAATTCTTCTCAACATTGTTTGTTCATTAAGCCGTTCGGAAAAAATTGGATGCTCTTCAACTATCTCAGGGAAAGGAAATGCACCCGGGCTTATGCTATTAACGTTTACACCATGCTGACCTAAAAAAGACGCCAAATATCGGGATAATTGATTTATGCCAGCTTTTGCAGCCCCATAACCTGGTGGATTAGATTGAGGAACACCTTTATACATCGTGGCCCGTGGAGCCACGGATGAATACATAGAGCTTATGTTCAAAATACTACCAGATGTTTTAACAACATCATCAGAGAAGGCTTTGCATACTCGATAAGTGCCATTTAAATTGACATCAATATCAACCAGCCAATTTTCAAGCGTAGAATCATCCCAACCGGACTTTCGGCCTTCCCAGAAACAATTTACTAATGCGTCTAACCCAGCTTTAGTTCCTAGTTCAGCACGCAAAAAAGAGATCGATTCTTCTTTGCGAACATCAACTTCGTAATATTTTACATGCTCTTTATTGATGAGATCAAGCAACCAGCCCTTCTTCTCAGAAAATTCGTGGATAGGTGAATGGCCCGCTACTGATACCTCGGCGCCACACTCGACAGCAACCTCAACAGCAGCTCTTCCTAACCAGCCACCACCTCCAATCACTAACACTTTTTTACCACGCAAATTAATTAATTCTAATAGTTTTCTTGTCATAATAGTACCATGCCTCTGCCATTTGAAAGTCTTCGAAATTGTTGATATCAAAAATCATTCTTGGAGTTTCTATGCCTAAAATTTTACCAAAAGTGATATGATCTTGTTTTTTAGTTAAAAATTGTTTTACATTAACACCATATAAAATACCATTAAACTCATACAATGATTCGAGATCTTGGGAACGAGCTGTCATGCCGTTTGTTGAAATATTTTTTACCAAGCCTTGTTTATCCAGGCCGAACATTTTTTTTGGATGACTTTTGACTTCTGATACAGTTCCGAAACTGCAAGCGTTAGAACTTTCAAATTTGGTCACCAAGGATTTTAACTCTTGGGAATTTCTGAAAACTGAAGTTGGTTCTAAGAGGTACGCATAATCAGTATCTTTATTACTTTCTATTAATAGCCTGAATAAATCTGTAATCCCAGCATAGTCAGTGGACAAATTAGCAGGTCTGTGGTGCAGTTCAACACCTGCGAATTTCTTGCCTACGTTAATAATATTTTCAACATCTGAAGATAGAACAATTTTTGAAAACGTATTGGATTCTAATGCTATATGCAGTGCAAGTTCTAGCATTGATGTTCCACAAAATTCACGAATGTTTTTTCCCGGTATTCTCTTGCTTCCCCCCCTCGCAGGGATAATTACTATTCTTTTTTTTGTAATATTTAACGTCATTAATAGATTATCTCCAACTTTTTATATTTAAAAGCTTTGTCATTTTTTTTTACGTAATTCTATAACGTTGATTGTCTTTTGATAGAAAGGTATCAATAGGCAATGATTCTAAAAGTAGAGTGTTTGTTTTGGCAATGTCGCAAAAAGATGGAAGTTGACACATCAGTTCTGGTCTTAACACATATTGCTTTGTCAAAGCGCTCTGCATCTCAAGCTTATCACTGTATTCTGTTTTATCGGGCCCAACAACCAAAATTGTTCCTTGAGAAGATTTCTCTTTAACATTAAAAATACCACGATCTGTGGTGATGGTAAGATCAATTTCTCCATGAGAATTTGATGAATCTAGAACACATTCTAATTCATTTCTATTGTTAGCAAAAGTAGCTACAACTTTTCCAGAAAACTCAACAAAGCCTGATCTCTTGCTGTCGTAAATATTATCAGGAATAGTTTCTAATTTAAATAGTTTTTTTGAGCTTAAAAAATCAACCAAGTCAAGAAAGTGCATGCTGTTAGTCGCAAGATCCGTCACCCCTTTTATTTTGATCTGCTGTATTGAAATATTTTTAAAAAGTTTAGCAACCATTATATAAGCAGAATATAGTCTTCTCGGAGTATTCACCAAAACGATAGAATTAGAATGTTTGGTAGATAGCAGGGCTATTTTTATTTCAGCTAGTGAGTTAAAGGGAACTTTTTCCAATAATATCTTTTGAGTGCCTAATTTCAGCAAGCTTGTCAAATGTTCTGCCCTACAATCAGCAGTTGCTGCAACTATTGCCAGGTTGGCATTAATAGGGCATTCTTCAAGAGAGGAAACTCTGCAAATATTTTTTTTATAACCATATAGTTTATTTACCCTTTCCATATTCCTGGCAAAGGTAGTGTCATTTATTTCTACTATAGTTATCTGCTTTATCACTTCACTAGCTATCAAACCTTCGACATGCCTAAAACCAAGGTTCCCAAAACCACAAACTATTACATCCAATACCTATATCCTTTTTTTCAAAATTGAGGGTAACCACTTCTTCTGCGAAAAACTCTCAAAAAATGTCTAAGCAACAAGGCTGCAAACCAATATAATATAGTTGTTAATCTTGCACCAAATACATTTATATATACGTAATAGTAATACTTAAGAGTTTTATACTTTTTTGACGATAAACTGTTATTTAAAACATTTCTTTGAACATTAACTTTAGGGTTGTTGACAAAACTATACCTCTCTAAAAATAATTTTCCCCAACAAGCTAAGTCATGTCTTAGCATAATTGCTGGAAATTCTGGATTTACATCTCTCTTTAACACCACGGTTGAGGTGCCAATAGGACAAAGTGTAACAAGGTCAAATAACGTTAATTTCATATCACATCTTCGGAATTCATGCCAAACTTTATTGACGTTCTGATTTAGGTAGGAGCAATAATATATATCAGCGTCAGATGCAACAAGAAGATCTAATGCGTCGGCAATATGGTCTTGATAAAACTCGTCACCACAGTCGAGGAATGCAACAAATCTGCTATTAGAATTTGATATACCAATGTTCCTAGCAAACCAAGCACCTTTCTTGAGAGTTCCATCAACTGTTATTATCTTTAAATTTAAGAAGTCATCCAATATTTTCGAAATTGTTTCAGTCTCTGCTAATATCTCTTTAGAATTTATTACCAAATAAACTTTTATATTGGTAAATGTTTGACGCTCTAAAGATCTTAAACTTTTAATCAAGCTTTGGTCTATCTGAACACATGGAAGAATTACATCTACGCACATAGTAAAATCCATTTTGAAGCATTTCCAAATTAAAAGGGTAACTTTCTATCAAAAATATGGCAATTGGGACAAAATTGATCAAACGTTAGTTAAAAAAATATCTTCATTCTTTTTATATGTCAACGATAAATTTTGTTTTTATCAGGCTCTATACTTACAATAGTGGCACAATAGAAAACTAGAATTTTATATCTTTGTAGGATTACTTTTCTGCACATTAAATTGAAATTAAAAATTTAAACGATTAATTTAGTTTCCTTGTATTAAAGGGTTAAAGTTAATTAAGCCTATGATATTAATTTTAGGATTATCTGATAAGACTAACATTAATGGACGACCTTCAGTTGTAGTTCCAAGGGTCATAGCTCGTATTTTTTTGTTTACTTTTCCATTACGTAGTAAAAATATCTCTACAACAAATTAATAAAAAATAACTTGAAGGTAAAATTGATATCATAAATACCATTGGTTTAATAACACCAAAAGTGTGGGGTACGCCATCGACACTAAAGATGGTGAGATTGTACTTTAAATACTAGTATACAATGCGTAGCTTTGATCATTGCTATAAATTTTTTATGACTAGATAAGCAAGTAATTTTCTTATAAAGATTAAACGCTATAAAATTTAGTAAAATACAATAACCACTTCAATACACTATGGGAGCACATAGTGTTCATCTCTTCTTTTCCAAAGAAGAAGATATTACCAGATCTTCAGTGACAAGAAAAAAACAGAAAAAACATGAAGCATACAAACAATTATCATAAAAATTGAATAATTGGACGTGCGTGACAAAATCAAAAAATATAACCTTATATTTTTATTCTTTGTAATACACTTTTTTAACAATCCTAGATATTGTTAGTGATTAATATTTTTTAAAGTTATCACTAATAAGATGGTTTTTAGAATGATTTTAAAATCAAAGAGAATGGATCGCTGATTTAAATATTGCAAATCTAAATAAATCTTTCTAGATGGCAAAAGTTTGTCACGTCCGTTGATTTGTGCCCAGCCAGTGATACCAGGTCGTAATATATCAATTCTAAACTGTTTACGTTTAGCAATAAGCTTATATTGGTTGTGAAGAGCTGGACGAGGCCCAACAACACTCATATCCCCAATCAAAACAGAGAAAAATTGAGGAATTTCATCAAGACTAGTTTTTCTTAAAAAAAAACCAAATGGAGTAACATATTTTTTAGGGTCTAAAAGCTGATTGCTTTCTATTTCTGGAGTGTCCAAAATCATAGTACGAAATTTTGGCATCATGAAAAACTTACTTTTGTAACCAATGCGCCTAGACCAATAAAGTCCAGGGCCTTTGGAAGTTAACTTTACTGCAATCCAGATAAAAATACACGGCAGAATTAAAATACTAATAATAATCAAAGATATTCCTATGTCGCTCATACGCTTAATCATATTTTAGATCACTTCATTCCAAATCTTAAAGGTTTGCGTATTAATAATTTTACTTGAAAATTGTGTTTTAGCAATTTTACGTCCTTGCTCACCCATTTTTTTACAAAGATTTTTATCATTAATGAGATTAATAATCGCATCTTCTAAAGCAAGCTCATTTCCAAACTCAATTAAATAACCATTGACATTATTCTTTACTACTTCACGACAACCAGGCACATCAAAGGTAACTATTGGTCGTGAACAACTCCCTGCCTCTAGTAAGACCTTTGGTAAACCTTCATTATAAGAAGGTAAACATACAATTAAAGCTTGCTGATAGACCAATTCCATTTTATCGCATCTTTTCCATTGTTCTATGACGCCAGAGTTAACCCATTTATCAATTTGTAACTGTGACAAAGATAATGGATTATGTGAATCAATATCACCAACTAGGACAAATCTTGCTTTTATCTTTTTTGCTTTAATACGTTTAGCCAATCTAAAAAATTCACCAACTCCTTTGTCCCAAAGCATGCGGCCCGGTAAAATAATTATCGGTATACCCTTGGGGATTGGTTTTGATACAAATTTTTCTGTTTCGACTCCTGCACCTCTTACAAGACGGATATTTTTATTATTTATAACGCCCAAACTTTTGATAGTTTCTATATTGTCTTTGTTCTGTAAGATTAAAAGTGTTTTTTTCCCCATAAGAGCAAACTTTAAAAAAAGTTTAACTGCACGTTTTAATAATCTAGCCTTAAAACTTTTGCTTGTAAAAATAAATCCTAATCCACCCAATGTGCCGATAAAACCAGCCTTGTTAAAAAATTTTCTTGCTATGCTTGCATATAAAACTGGTTTTTGAGCAACTGCATGGATGATATTTGGCCTAAAAATCCATATTATGCGGCATAAATTGATAATCATCATAATCTCCCGAAGAGGGTTTAATGACCGACGTTCTAGATTCCATTCAAATAGTTTTATGCCATGCGATTTGAGTAATTCACGATGATTATTTATGCGTGTTGCTAGGCCAACCACATGCCCAGCATTAATAGCAGCATTGACTAAATGAAGTCGATGTGAAATTAGAGCCCAATCTTCTGTAATGACGAATAAAATACGATTTTTTTTCATATTCTTACCTTTTTGATCTCAGTTCAATTTCTTAAGACTTTAAATTGTCACAAAGAATATTCGCTTTGAATATATTAAATAATTAACTAAGTTTTACAATTAAATTTAACTTTTAACTTTTTGATTTGCTGAAAAAAACCAAACATACTGATAATAAAAAAGCTGTCTCCTAACATAGCTTTGATAGCGTTTTTAATAGAATTATCACCACCAAGAAGTTTGAGAAATAATTATTTATAACCGTTCATCTGTCTCCATCATGTTAAAAGCGTATTTCAAGTCAAAAAAAACGTGATTGGCTTTACCATATTTTCGAAGATTAGTTGCGCCTTGTTTTATAAAATTTTTATGTTTAACTGCCAAAACTATAGCATCATATACACCTGAATTTGGATCTGATACAAAATTATTTTGTAACTCTTTTGGCAATAGTTTTTTATCGACCCATGGGTCATAAGTATCTATATTACATTTGTAATCACTAAGCGCATTAATCATGTCTATTACTTTAGAATTTCTAATATCAGGACAGTCTTCCTTAAAAGTTATGCCTAAAATTAATATATGAGCTCCTAAAACATTTATATTTTTTTTTAGCATTAGTTTAATAATTCTTTCGGCAGCATAATTTGCCATAGAATCATTTATTCTGCGCCCCGCTAAAATCATTTCTGGATTATACCCAATCTGCTGAGCCTTATGAGTTAGATAGTATGGATCAACACCAATACAATGTCCACCCACTAAACCGGGTCGAAACCGTAAAAAATTCCATTTTGTCTCTGCTACCTCTAAAATTTCTTCAGTATTTAATCCTAGTTTTTCAAAAATAACGGTTAACTCATTTATCAAGGCAATATTGACATCACGCTGTATATTTTCAATTACTTTTGCTGCCTCTGCAACACGAATGCTACTAGCTTTATATGTGCCTGCAGGAACAATGCTTGCATAGAGATTATCTATAAGCTCTGCTATTTCTGATGTTGAACCAGATGTGACTTTGACGATATCACATATTCGATGAACTTTGTCTCCTGGGTTCATACGTTCTGGACTATAGCCAAGATAGAATTCATTTTCTTCAGGTTTTTTAGAAGTTTTATATAATAATCCTGATTTTTTAGCTAAAACTGGTGCACATTCTTCCTCGGTAGCGCCAGGATAAACAGTTGATTCAAATATTACTATATTACCTTTTGATAATACGTCACCCACCAGGGATGATGCTAATAATAATGCGGACATATCTGGTCTATTAAATTTGTCTATAGGGGTTGGTACTGTAATAATATAACAGTCACATTTTATAAGATCTTCAATATCGTAGGTATATTTAAGTCCTTTAGCTCCTGCCAGTTCTGTAATGCTTAACTCACGCGTGCTGTCATGCCCATTTTGTAATTCTTCAATTCTTTTTTTATTTATATCAAACCCAACTAGAGAGCGGAATTTTGCAAATTCTACAGCTAATGGAAGCCCAACATAGCCAAGGCCAATGATAGCTATATTTAAGTTTTCTTGGTTCATTGCAACCTCCAAGCGTTTTTATTATTGGTTAAGTGCTTTTTAAAAATATATAAATATTTTTGTAACATTAAGTACTAGAGTTGTATATTAAATGGCTAATATAAATATTGAATTTATATTTTAACACTTTAATAGAATATTAACTTAGATGAAATATCGTGATTAGTGGGTTATGTATGCCGATGGATTTAACACCGATAGTAGAAGGTTTTTTGGAATAAACCTTCTTGTTTAATTAGTACTGTATTAGAAAATACTTTTCCAGAAATTTGTTTCTTGCTATTTCTTATATTGTTTTTGTTGTTTTTATTCATAAGAATCTACAATTATTTCTAATAAAAACTAAAAAATGTTAATTAACGAAAATTTAAATAAAAGATGGCTTGTAGCTCAAATTAAACCAAATTCACACGATTTGGCTATTCGAAACCTTCAACTATAAGAGTTTGAAAAATTTAACTCTAAAATAGAAAAAAAATTAAGAAAAGACAATAAATTTATTGTTAAGAAAATTTACGTTTTTATGTATATGTTGGCTCTAATTAACAATTGAAGACATGGACTAAAATAAATAGTACTTATGGTATTTTAAAAGTTTTAGCCTTTAACAATAAACCTTCTGAAATTTTCCCAGATTTAATTTTAGCATAAAATATCGATATAAAACAAATAAAAGTCCTTTACAAAAAGAGAAACTTAAAGAAGGTAATTATATAAAATTACATTCAGAATTTTTTTAGATTTACTTCTGAAAATTGAATCTGTAGAAGAAAATAATTGCATTTGGGGTCTTTTGGAGAGTATGGGAGAAAATCAGAAGTTAAAGTTACAAAGGACAGACAAAATTCAATAAACTAAATTTAATTCAACATAAATACTATAGATGTATAAATGTAAATCAAAGATTTGCAAATGATGATTTTGATTGGATGAGCTAGTTAGCAACCTCCCAAAAAACGGGAAAATCAGGTTCAAAAATTTTAATTTTTTGTTCGTTAACATCTAGATATTTTTTGAAAATTAAATTTTGACTTGATTTAATCAATGTGATTTTTTCTTTGTTAATATTTAAATTATAGTGTTTAGCACCATTCTTACTAATAAAATTCTCTAATTTAGGTAAAGCATTTTCATTATCAAATAATTGAGCTAAAATTGGAATACAATATGATGCATTAAAAATACCTGCGCACCCACAAGCACTTTCTTTGTCCGATGTAAAATGAGGTGCTGTATCTGTACCTAAAAAAAACTTCGAGTTACCATTTGTTACTACCTTTAATAAAGCCTTTCTATGCTCTTCTCTTTTTAAAATAGGCAAGCAATAATTATGAGGCTTTATACCACCAACAAAAATAGCATTTCTATTTAAAGTTAAGTGATGAGGAGTAATTGAGGCTACTAAATTTTTATTTCCCTCTTTGACATATAACGATGCCTCTTTTGTAGTTATATGCTCAAAAGTAATTTTGAGGTCTGGTAGTTGGGTACAAATAAAATGGAGGGTTGTATCTATGAATTTTTTCTCTCTGTCAAAGATATCAATTTCTTGATTAGTAACCTCTCCATGAATTAGTAAAGGCATCCCTATGTCAGACATGGTCTCAAGTATAGGCATTATTTTTTGTACATCCCTAACGCCAGCTTCAGAGTTAGTAGTAGCTCCTGCAGGATATAGTTTTGCTGCAAAGACTAATCCTTTTTCGTATGATTTTTTAAGCTCATCTTTATTTGTGTTTTCTGTCAAGTATAAAGTCATTAATGGAAGAAATTTATCTTTTTTTGGAATTTGATTTTCTATTCTCTTTTTGTATTCGATTGCATCATTTCCCGTTAGTATTGGTGGAGTGAGGTTTGGCATGATAATAGCTCTGCTAAAATGTCTTGTGGTTTCGGAAACAACCGCTTCTAGTATTTCATTGTCCCTAAAATGAACATGCCAATCATCTGGTTTAATTATTTCAATTTTTTCCATTTTTCTTCTAAACTTTTAAAGTATAATTATATATGATAATAATATACATAATATTTTAAAAATAATCATTAATTTTTGGTATACTTAGATTATGAAGATTTCAATAATTGCGGCAAGTCATAGACAAAAATCTGAATCAAAAAGGGTGTCAGATATTATTCAAGCAAGATTGAAAGAACTATACCAAAGCCTTGATTGTTTCTCTCTAGATTTAGGAGAATCTTCATTACCTCTTTGGACACCTGAGAAGAAAAATGGGGATGGGGTTTGGGGAGACACTTGGATAGAAATATCAAATAATTTAAACGAATCTGACGGCTTTATTTTTATTGTTCCAGAGTACGGAGGTATGGCAACACCAAGTGCTAAAAATTTATTCTTATTATGTGGTCAAGGTGAGTTGGCTCATAAACCATCTTTAATAGTATCAGTTAGTAGCGGTAATGGAGGAGCATATCCAATTGCTGACTTAAGATCATTTTCGTATAAAAACACACACATAATGTGGATTCCAGAAAATATTATTATTAGAAATGTTGAAGAATACAATCCTGGAAACCATGGAAAAGCTATTCCTGAATGGTTAGATAAAAGAATTGATTATACTTTGGAGTTAATTCTTGCTTATTCCTCTAATATGAAACCTCTTAGAAAGCTAATAAATAGAAAGGATTTTGGAAATGGGATGTAATGATTTTAGTAAAAAATTTGAGGATTTTGAAGGTTGGGAGAAAACTTCTGACGGAAGAGATGCTTTTACTAAACTTTTTAAATTTGCTGATTTTAAACAAGCGTTTTCTTTTATGACTTGTGTGGCACTGAAAGCAGAGCAAACTAATCATCATCCAGAATGGGAAAACGTTTATAATAGGGTTAATATAACTTTAACAACTCATGACGTTGGAGGCATTTCAAAATTGGATTATGATTTAGCTATTTTTGCAGATGCTTGTTCTAAAAACTTTAATTAATCAACTAATATTGGTTTAATTTCTATGGTAAATAATTTGACAGTTAATCCTGTAATTTGGTCGCCTTCTGAAGAAAGAATTACCTCTTCTCAGATGTATAAATTTATGAAGGCTATCAATAAAAACTATAATACAGACCTAAAAACTTATGATGATTTACATTATTGGTCAATAAAATCTAAATCTCAATTTTGGGAAGTTATATGGGATTTTTTTAAAATTACTGGATTTAAAGGAGAAGAACCTTACATTGAACCTTTAAATAAAATGCCAGGGAGTAAATTTTTTCCACATGGCAAAGTCAATTATGCTGAAAACATGCTATCAGGAAACAATACTGGTCTAGCAATTGTTTTTAAATCAGAAGATAAAATTCGAAAAGAAATTTCTTGGGATGAACTTAGGACGCAAGTTGCAACCACGGCAAATTTTTTAAAAAAACAAGGTGTTATTAAGGGTGATAGAGTTGCTGCTTATATGCCCAATATGCCTGAAACTGTTATTATGATGCTCGCAGCTTCTTCTTTAGGAGCTATTTTTTCATCAGCTTCTCCTGATTTTGGAATAGACGGAGTTCTAGATAGATTTGGTCAAATCGAACCTAAAGTTCTTATCACGACA
>TARA_B110000027_G_scaffold70404_1_pt1 | contig 14398 bp, 14 predicted proteins | sample TARA_B110000027 | Tara Oceans TARA_B110000027 (sample SAMEA4397101) | marine metagenome | biome: Polar Biome; feature: [SRF] surface water layer (ENVO:00010504); material: water (ENVO:00002006), including particulate matter (ENVO:01000060) such as... | depth 5 m
AATTACACCAGATGAACTTACTAAATTTACAGATTATTTTTCAGAAACATATGCTGGTGATGCCTTGAGAAGGGTAGAAAGATTTGGCAAAAAAAATATAAGAAGTGTTGATGTTGGAAATCAAGAGATTATACTTCATAGTGAGGCAAGCTTTACTCCGGCGTGGCCAGAATTAGTTTGGTTCTTTTGTTTAAAACCCCCCATAAATAAGCAAGGTGCAACAACATTATGTGATGGTTTAATGCTTTGGAAAAAACTTTCAAATAAAACTAAAAACTTTTTTTTATCTAATCCAATTGTTTATGATTTAAAGATCCCAGTTAACATAAAAAAACGTAATATAAAAAAAAAACCATGGAGCTTAAATGAGCCAGGTATCAGTAATTGTTTTATTGATTACAAAAATGGATTATTAAATTTAGAATTAACAAGATTTGCTGTTCATAAAGGTAGAAATGAACAAGACTTGTGTTTTGCAAATCATCTTTTAATTGATCTCGACTCAGAGGATCAACTTATTAAGAGAACTCTTTTGGCAAATAAAAAAATTCCCAAATTAATATTAAATGAAATAAAGAAAAAAGCTGAAGAATTAACGTATGAAATTAAATGGGAAAAAAATGATCTTGTTATGATTGATAATAAGAGGTTTATGCATGGACGTAGAGCATATAAAAAAAATAATCCAAGGGATATTATTGTAATTCAAACCTCTAAAGCAACCTTTTCATATGGAACAACCTTTAGAAAGATAGCTTAAAACATGGATCAGTATTAGTAACTAATTTTTTTCTTTACTGTTCAATTAATGAACATTAAAATATTTATTTAGATTAAAATTTAATGTCATTATTTAAAGATATACACAAACATAATTCAAACATCTGTCTTATAGATAAAAAAGGTAAAAATTATTTATATAGAGATATCATAAAAAAATCTAAATTTTTAACTTCAAGACTAACATCAAGAAAATTAATTTTCTTTTTGGCATCAAATGAAGTCGAGTCTATTTCAGCATACCTAGGATTATATAAAAAAAATATGATACAAATGCTGATTGACCCTAATATAAAAAAAAACTCTTTAAATAAATTAATAAAAGACTATCTACCTGAATATATATTTGCACCAAAGCTCTACAAAATAAACTCATTAAATTATAAATTATTTAAAGTTTTTGATCTTAATAATATTTACAAAAAAAAATCAAAAAATAATTATAATGTAAATAAAGACTTAGCAATTTTGCTACCAACGTCAGGTAGTACTGGTAGTAAAAAGTATGTTAGAATTTCTCATTCAAACCTTATTGATAATACATTGAACATAATAAATTTTTTAAAAATTAAAAAAAGTGACCGAACAATTACAACAATGCCATTTTTTTATACTTATGGTTTATCAATTATTAATACTCATTTAAATGTTGGTGCCTCCATTGTTGTTACTAATGAAAAGGTTATTGAAAAAAAATTTTGGCAAATATTTAAAGAAAAAAAAATAACAAATTTTGGTGGAGTTCCATATTTTTACGAAATATTACGTAAATTAAAATTTGACAAAATGAAATTACCCTCTTTAAAATATTTCACACAAGCTGGTGGACACTTAAGTACAGAGCTGGTTAAATACTTTTATAACTATACAGTGAAATATAAAAAATTATTTATTATCATGTATGGTCAAACAGAAGCCACATCAAGAATGACATATTTACCATATAAGTTTATTAATAAAAAAATTGGAAGTATTGGCATTCCCATTCCTAATGGAAAAATAAACTTAGATAAAAAAGATGGAGAAATAATATATAAGGGCAAAAATGTTTCTTTAGGATACGCACTAAACTATAAAGATTTATCAAAATCTGATGAAAATAATCAAATACTAAGAACAGGAGACTTAGCCAAAAAAGATAAGGATGGTTTTGTATATATCACTGGTAGAAAGTTAAGAGAAATTAAAATTTATGGGCATAGAATTAACCTTGATGAGTTAGAAATGTTATTAAAAAATAGAGGTATAAAGTGCGCTTGTTTAGGCTTAAATGATAAAATTATTATTTTTCATAATCAAAAAATTCATACTAAGATTTGGAAAATAGTTTCTGATTTTACAACACTAAATTTAAATTATTTTAAGATATATTATATTAAAAAGATCCCAATTAATGAAAATAACAAAACTTCATACAAAAAGTTAGAAAAATTATTATGATTATTAAAAAATTGATTAAGAAAAATCCTTTTATGTTTAATGAAACTGATAAATATAAAATATTTAAAAACTATATAAATTTTCTTACAAAACATCATTACAAAAATTGTATTGAATATAAAAAAATAATTAAAAATATTAATTTTCAAATAAATGAAAAAAATGAGCTTGAAGATTACCCAATGTTACCTGTCAGATTATTTAAAGAATTTATATTAAAAAGTATCCCAACTAAAAGAATATTTAAAAAACTTATCTCTTCAGGAACTTCTGGAGGTGAACCATCCAAAATATATTTAGACAAATTAAATTCAAATAATCAAATTAAAGTTCTAAATAATATAATGAAGACACTTTTGGGAAATGAAAGAATACCAATGTTGATTATTGATAAAAATCCTCAATTAAATAATAATCAAAACATAAATGCCAGGATGGCAGCAATTAATGGATTTTCTATTTTTGGTAAAAACCATTGTTATGTTTTAGATGATAGCGGAAAAATTGACAAAAAAAAGATAACGCTTTTTTTGAGTAAATATGGATTATCAAGTTTTTTTATTTTTGGATTTACAAGTATTATTTATGAAAGCTTAATTTTAAATAATAAAAAAAAATATGATTTAAAAAATGGTATTTTGCTTCATGGAGGTGGGTGGAAAAAATTAGAAAAGATAAAAATTAACAATGATTTATATAAACAAAAATTATATGAAAAGTGTAATTTAAAAAATATTTTTAATTATTATGGAATGATAGAACAAACAGGATCAATATTTATTGAATGTAAGTGTGGATATTTTATTACTTCAATATTTTCAAAGATTTTCATTAGAGATAAAAATTTTAATATACTAAAAGCAAACAAAAAAGGGTTAGTCCAATTGATTTCTTTGTTGCCAACCAGTTATCCAGGACATAACATTTTAACAGAAGACATAGGTGAGATCATAGATAGAGATAAATGTAAATGTAACTATGAGGGTACAAGGTTTTTAATACATGGTAGAGCTAAAAAAGCTGAAATAAGAGGCTGTAGTGATGCAAGATAATAAAATTTTATATAAGATTATAGATAACAAAAACTTTAAAATAAAAGTTTTTAGACCTTTTAATAAATTATGTATTGATTTTTTAGAAGATTTTTCTAAAAAACTTAAAAATTATAAAAATTTAAAATCTTACCCAGACTTGATTTATTTAATGTTTTGGTGTCGAAAAGAAAAAATAAAAAAACTAGAAAACAGCTTAACAGATAATCAATATAGGTTAGGTCGTGGATTAATATTTCATATCTGCCCATCAAATGTGCCAACTAATTTTATTTATTCATTATTTTTTGGGTTATTAAGTGGAAATTCAAATATAGTTAAAATTTCGTCTAAAAATTCTAAAGAAAAATCAATCATAATTTCTATTTTAAAAAATATTTTTGATAAACCAAAATATAAAGTTTTAAAAAATTCAAATATTCTTACAGAATATAAAGCAAGCAATACTAGGAATACTGAAATTTTTTCCTCTGTTTGTGATGCTAGAGTCATATGGGGAGGTAATAAAGCAATAAATGATATTAGAAAATTTTGGATTCCTGAAAGGTCCATAGATATTACATTCGCAGATAGATATTCAATCTCAATGATTAATTTAGAAATTTTGAAAAATTTGAATTTAAATAATTTAAAAATTTTAGCAAAAAAATTTTATTACGATTCTTACTTAATGAATCAGGCTGCTTGCAACTCTCCACATTTTGTTTTTTGGGTAGGTAAAAAAAATAGTAAGCTCCAAAATGCTTTTTGGAAAGAGTTAAATGATGTTGTTGAAAATAATTTTATTTTTGATGATATCCACATAATGGATAAATATACCAACTTAATGAAAAATATTATTGAACACGATAAATTTAATAAAATAAATATGTATAAAAATAATCTTTATGTAATTGATATTAATCAAAAGGTTAATACAATTGAAAATATAAGAGGAAAAAATGGTGCTTTTTTTCAAAAAAATATTAATAATTTATTAAAAATAAAAAAATTTATCTCAAAAAAATGTCAAACACTTACTTATTTTGGTTTTGAAAAAAAAGAATTAGAAGTTTTTTTATTAAACAATAACCTAAGTGGGATCGATAGAGCTGTACCTATAGGTAATGCGTTAAATATTAATCCTATATGGGATGGTTTTAATGTATTGAATGAATTATCGAGAATAATTACAATAGAATAACATGATACTAGATAAAAAAGATATATTAGATTATCAGCAAAATCGATCTCCGTATCTTATGATTGATTTTGCTGATGAGGTTATTCCTGGTAAATGCTCAAGAGGGTATAAGGATCTCAAAAAAGATGAATGGTTTTTCAAAGTTCATTGGCCATCTGACCCAAATATGCCAGGCTTTTTACAAATTGAAGCGTTAGTTCAAATGTGTTCTTTATCTATTTTAACTATGCCTAATAACAAGGGCAAAATAATGTACCTTGTTTCAGCTAATAAATTAAAGTTTCATAAAAAAGTAATTCCAAATGATAGACTTTATTTGGAAACATCTATTAAAAGCTATAAAAGAGGTTTAGCCATCTGCGATGGTGTAGGAAAAGTCAAAAATGAAATTGTTTGTAGAGCTGAATTCAATATAATATTGCCAGACGAAATTAAAAAGTATAGTTTGAATAATTAATTTTTTATGCCTATTGCCTCCTCATTACTTAACAAGCCAAGACTAGTAAAAAAACTAAAAGATTTTTACAGTTATGTTCAAAAGAATGATGGTAAGGTTGGAACTAAAACTAGAGGTATAGACTTAAATTTTAATAATGCATGTAACTTAAGGTGTAAATATTGTTTTACAAATTCACCAAAAGGAGATCATGTTAAAGAGTATTTAGATATAGGTGCAATTAAAAGATTAGCAGATGAAGCTGATGAACTAGGATATTTTGAGTTTGATCTACAAGGTGGAGAACTTCTTTTGCAACCAGATAAATTATTTGAAGTTTTAGAAGCAATAAAACCTGAGAGATTCTACATGTATCTGACAACTAATGGATATTATCTAGATGAAAAAATGGCAAAAAAATTAGCAGAATATAAAGTAAGCAGAGTTTCAGTGAGTATTGATAGTATGGATGAAAAAATTCATGATGAAATAAGAGGCAGAAAAGAATCTTGGAAAAGGGCATTAGCGGGTCTTGAACATGTTCGAAATGCTGGCATGGACCCTTATTTGAATGTCACAGTTGGTCATTACAATGCTAATACAGAACATTTTAAACAACTTTTGGATTATTCAAGAGATAAAAGATATAAAACTCTACTAAATGTTGCTGTACCGTCGGGTATGTGGCAGAACGCTGAGGATATAATTTGTGATGATAAAGATAGAGAGTATTTAAGAGAAATTAGAAAAGAATATAAAAATTTGGTTAGAAATATTTGGAATCCATTTGATAAAAATCATGAAAAAATCTTAGGTTGCACAACTGTTAACAGGGTATATGTAACCCCAATTGGAGATGTTTTGGTTTGTCCATACGTACATATTAAAATAGGAAATATATTTGAACAATCCTTAAAAGAAATTATTGATCATGGTTTTAGTATTAAGTATTTTAGAAATCATAGTGATTTATGTTTAGCAGGAGAGGACAAGTCTTTTATTAAAAATTTTATGACTAAAAGCGGTCAAACAATTTTTAAACCTGCACTTGCTAAAGATATTTTTTCAAAAGAAGATTTTATTCAAGATGCTTCTAAAAAATAAAACAGCTATAATAACTGGCTGTAACAGAGGAATTGGAAAAAAAATTCTAGAAACTTATTCAAAAAATGGTGCAACAATTTTTGCCTGTGTTAGAGAGCTTACAAAAGAATTTGAAAATTTAGTAGACACAATAACAAGCACAACTAAAAAAAAAATTATACCCATCCAGTTAGATTTTGGTAAAGAAGAGCAAGTTAAATCAGCAGCAACTGAAATACTCAATGCAGATATTCCAATTGATATACTTGTTAATAATGCAGGAATAATTCATACGGCAAGTTTTTCAATGACAACTTTGAAGAAATTAAAAGAAATATTTGAAATAAATTTTTTTTCACAGTCTACTTTTACTCAATACATTTTAAAATCTATGATTAAAAATAAAAAAGGAAATATACTTTATGTCTCCTCTACTTCTGGGATAGATGGCAATATGGGTAGAAGTGCTTATTCTGCATCAAAAGCTGCAATAATCTCCCAAGCAAGAGTTTTATCTAAAGAATTAGGAGCTTATAATATTAGAGTAAATTCTATAGCACCAGGTTTAACGAATACAGATATGATGCAAAACAACACTAGTAAAGAAGCGATAGATAAATTTTTAGCTAATGTTTCGCTTAAAAGATTTGCCAATCCTGAGGAAATAGCTAACGCTGCATTATTTTTATCCTCAGATTTTTCAAGCTATATTACTGGACAAACTATAAGAGTTGATGGGGGAATATAGCCAAAGTGAATGAAGACATAATAGAAAAAATTGACAATTTTAGTCTAAATATAAGAAAAAATATTATAGAAATGGCATATTTGGCAGGTGCAAGCAGCTCTCATTTAGGAGGTGCTTTATCAATAGTAGAAATTATTTCTACTTTATTTGCTACTCAAATTAATATTGATATCAAAAATCCTACCTGGGTTAATAAAGACAGGTTTATATTGAGTAAGGGCCATGCTTGTTTAGCTTATTATTCAGCTTTATCAGAAGTAGGATTTATAACAAAAAAAGAATTAAAAACTTTTGAAAAAGATGGTTCTAATCTTTTAGGTCACCCAGTCTTAAATAAAAAAATTGGTATAGATTTTTCAAATGGATCATTGGGAATGGGGTTATCTTTAGGCATTGGGGTTGCAATTTCATCCAAAAAAAAGAAAAAAAATTTTAATATTTATGTGGTAATGGGAGACGGTGAATGCAATGAAGGTTCGGTTTGGGAAGCTGCAATGGCTGCACCAAATTTTAAACTTGATAATTTATATGTAATAATTGATAAAAATAACTTTCAGCAAACAGGTAGTAATAAAGAAATTATGAATGTAGAAAGTTTAAAAGAAAAATGGCAAAGTTTTGGTTGGCAAACAAGTGAAATAGATGGACATAATATAGAAGAACTTTATGATTACTTTGAAAAGAGCAAAGAAGTAAAAAAACCAAAAGCTCTAATAGCAAATACTATTAAAGGCAAAGGTTTTTCATTTTCTGAAAATAACAATGATTGGCATCATGCAGTTTTAACTAAATCATTATATGAAACGGCAATGAATGAAGTGATTAAAAAAAAACCTTATGGAAATAAACGATAGAAATATTAAAGTTTGGTCTACAATCGGTGCAAGAGCAACACTGGGAATGGCAGCTTTACAATTAGCAGAGGAAATGGATAATCTAATGGTATTAACATGTGATGTTTCTACTTCTGCAGGTTTAGATAGGTATAGAAAAACTTATCCTGAGAAATATTTGGATCTTGGTATAGCAGAACAAAATATGATTGGTGTTGCTACCGGTTTAGCTAGTGAAGGATATAATGTCATTACAACTACCTTTTCACCATTCCAAACAATGAGATGTCTTGAACAAATAAAAGTAAATTTAGGATACATGAAGCAGAAAGTTTGTATGGTTGGTATTGCAAGTGGTTTAGCTTTAGGCACTTTGGGTTTTACACATTGCTGCATTGAAGATATAGGTGTTCTTCGCTCAATTCCTGGTTTAACAATAATCTCACCAGCTGACTCTCTTGAAACAGTTAAAGCATTAGAAGCTGCTGTTAAATTTAATGGGCCAGTATATATTAGGCTTACCGGTTCTTCTAATAATCCAATAATATATAAAAAAGATTATAAATTCAAAATTGGGAAATCAATTACAGTATTAGATGGTGATGAAATTACCATTTTCTGTAATGGAGCAACAGTTTATCACTGCATAGAAGCAGCCAAGATTTTAAGCATCAAAAACATTTATTGTAAAGTGGTGAATATGCACACAATAAAACCCATAGATAAACTGGCAATCGAGCAAGCCTGTAAAACATCACTTATAGTCACGGTTGAGGAGCATAATGTTATTGGTGGCTTAGGAAGTGCAGTAGCAGAATATAAATCTAGTATTAAAAATTCACCAAAGCAAGTCACACTTGGAGTTCAGGACGCTTATACAAAAGGAGGGAGTTATAAATATTTATTAGAAAAAAACAGAATTACCCCTTTAAAAATTGCTGAAGATATTCTATTAAACAGGAAATAAAATTAATTATATGAATAAAATTGAAGAATATAAAAAACTTTTTATGGAGTCATTATCCATTGATAAGAAGTCTTTTAGTGAAAAAATTAAATATAATGAAGTTCCAGAATGGGATTCTATAGGTCACATGACCCTTGTTTCTGCGATAGAGGAAAAGTATAAAATTAATTTTGAAACAGATGATATAGTGGATTTTAGTTCGTATACCAAAGGGATTGAAATTTTAAAAAAATATCAAATTAATTTAGAATAATTAATCAATTATTAGAAAATTGTTAAATAAAATATTAAAAATTTAATGTACTTTAATATAAGTTTGATATAATGGTTAACCTCATATGATTAGCTATAGCATTAAAGACTTAGAACCTCTATTACAAATAGAAACTAATATAGTCGCGATACATGGTGCTGGTATTTGTGGTCGTAACGTGCTCCATAGTTTTGAAAAAAGAGGTATAAAAGTTAATTACTTTGTTGATAGCGATGAGGGAAAACAAGACAAATTATTTTGTGGTATAAAAACAGTATCATTAAATACATTTAACAAGCTTGCACCAACAGGATATCTGTTCATAGCGCATGATTATTTTATTCCAATCATGGAAGAGCTTAAAAAGTTAAATTTTAAAAACTATTATAATTCAGTGGATATTCTTGAAAATACAGATTTTTCAGAAGGTAATGACTATACAAAAAAATATCCAGATATGACTCCAATTAAGTTAGAGAGAGGTTTAAAAAAACATAAATATGGAGCAGAAATTGCTGAAAGACTATTTCAGAAAACAGAAAATAATATTTTTACTATTAAGCATATGGATGTTGTAATTACTGAGCGGTGCTCCCTAAAATGTAAAGATTGCGCTAACCTTATGCAATATTATGAAAAACCACAAAATAGTGATTTAGAAATATTATTTAAATCTCTTGATAGAATGATGGAGTGTGTAGATCAAATTTATGAATTTAGAGTTTTAGGTGGTGATCCATTTATGAATAAAGAGATGTACAAGGTTGTTAATAAATTAAGTAACTATAAAAATGTAGAAAAAGTTGTTATTTACACCAATGCAAAAATCATTCCAAAAGATGAAAATTTAGAGTGTTTAAAAAATAAAAAAGTTCGTCTTGATATTACTAATTATGGCTCTTTAAGTTCTAAACATGATGAGATTGTTGAGTTATTGAATAAACATAATATTGAGTATGAAACAGACTTAGTGGAACTGTGGGATGACATTGGAGAGATTAAGTATGAAAAAAAAAATCATCAGCAGTTAAATAAATTATTCAAAGATTGTTGTGCTAAAGAGATTTTCACAATTTTAGATGGAGTTGTTTATAAATGCCCTGTCTCTGCACATGGTACAAAATTAAATGCAATACCGTATGACGATGAATATGATGGAGTAAATCTATTCAATGAAAATGTTAGTATTTCAGATCTCAGAATTAAATTACAAAATTTTCATGATAATGACAAATATGTTAGTGCCTGCAACTATTGTAAGGGTAGAGGATATGGTAATGGCTCAATTCAATCTGCAATACAGACTAGGAAACCACTACCTATAGAAAAAATATCTTTAAAAATTTGATAATTTTTATAGGTCGTAAATGACATCATTAAAAAATAAAGTTTTATTAAGTTTTATTATCCCAATATATAACCCAGGTAACAATTTAGTAAGATGTATAAAAAGTATACAAAAACAAAAACTCCGAAGTTGTGAAATAATTTTAGTAGAAGATAGATCAACTGATACAAGTTTAGAAATATGTAGAAAGTTTGAAAAAAAATATAAAAATATTAGATTAATAAAACATGAAAAAAGAATGGGAGTTTCGATAAGTAGAAATGATGGCATACAAAATTCAAATGGAGAGTTTATAATTTTTGTAGATAGTGATGATTATCTAATAGAAAATAGTTTATTGAGTTTAGAAAAGTACATATTAAAAAATAGAAAAAATGATTTAATATTTATAAATAACTACGTGACACTTAGAGATAATAAATTTTTTAAAACAGAATATATCTCTAAAAAAAAAATTCTTAAAAAAAAAGATATCTTAGATGTGTTTTTAAAAGAAAAAGACACTCCAATTGAATGTTGGAAATTTATATATAAAAAATTTTTTTTAATAAGAAATAAAATATTATTTATTAAAAAAGTTAATCTAGGTGAAGATCAAGCTTTCGTATCAAATGCAATTTGTAAAGTAGATAATTTACCAATATACCTAAAGCCTTATTATTGTTTTGAAGTAGGTTCAAGTAATCTAAGAAATAAAACTGGTTTCAATCCAGCAGTAAGTTTACTTAAAGTAATATGTGGCATAAGTAAATTATATAATGATAAAGAAAAAAATTATAATATTAAAAAATTTTTAAAGAATAAAATTCAAAAACCATTAACAGAGTTTAAAACACAGATCATTCCTTTGAATAATGATCAAATTAATAAACTCTCACAATATATCAAAAAAAATTTTCAAACTTTTAAAAAATTAAATTATTTATTTCCTAATAATAATTTTTTATTATCATTAAAAAAATATGGTGCAGAAAAAGGCTTAAATAAATTTAAAAACAATCTTATAATTAAAATAAACTCACTATTAAAAAATAAAAAATTTAATGATTTATATGTTTTTGGATATAGCTTTTATTCATTAGCAGTTATTCATGCTTTAAAAAAAAAAGATTATAAAGTTAAGTTAATATTAGACAATAATTCAAGAATTAAAAAAAAAAGAAGTTTAAATTTAGATATAGTTACACCAAAAATTTTTTTTAAAAGATTAAAAGATAGAAATAATTTATTAATAATTATATGTAATCAGTCCAAAGAAGATGTATTAAATATTTGTAATCAATTGAAAAAATTTGAAATAAATAAAAACCAAATAACTCATATTAATTTTAGAAATTTAGACAAAAGATATGTTTAAAAAAATTTGATTATTAAATTAATTTATATATTGTTAAAATAAATGAACAAAAAACACTTAGAAAATTTTGATAAGAACGGTTTTATAGTATTAAAAAAATTCATTTCAAAAAAAGAAATTAAAAAAATTTATTCTCAAATGAATGAGATACTTGATTTTGTACTTACAAAAAATTCTGTAAAGTTTAAAAAATCCATGTCTATTGATGAAAAATATTTTATTTTAAAAAAATATAGTAAAAATCTTAAAGGAAATTTTTATGATATAATTAGAATTCTCGACTCTTTTAATAATTTGGTTTATTCAAATAAAATAACATTAATCATAAAAAAACTTTTAAACCAAAAATCTGTATTAATTACGAATCATAGATTGAGAACAGATCATAAAAATGAAAAAGCCAATTTGCCCCTTCATCAAGAAGTAAATAATATTTCAACAGATTCTGCTTTAATATTTTGTCCCTTTGTAAAAACAAATAAAAAAACAGGAGGTATTTGTTTGATACCGAGTTCACACAAATTTGGCTGGTTAAAAACAAATGAATCACATTTATCAGCTTGTGACCATAAATTAGGTATTCCTGAAAATATTTTAAGTAACAAAGAAAAAAATGCGAATTATGGTAACTCAATTGTTAAGAAACTTTTTACAAAAGAAAATATTTTTTTTCCAAATTTAGATCCAGGTGATATGCTGATATTTAGATCAAAAATTTTTCATGGTTCCACAAATTATGTAGAAAAAGGGTTGAGATGGTCTTTAATCGCCAACTATCACAGAATTGACAAGACCCCATATTTATTAAATAAAGATTTTAAAAGTAAAGGCATGGAATTAGGAATACCAATGAGAATTTCTCAGAAAAATCTAAAATTAATGAATACAATTGTCAAATAAAACAATCATTAGCACTTAAATACTTTATTCTTTAATTTCAAGTTGACTGTTTAAAAGCTCAGCTATATATTGTTCAAAAATTGAACACATGAATGATAATCAAGACCATTTTGAAGTATTAAGAAAAATAAAAAAAAAACCTGATTCTTCCCAAAGAGAGCTTGCTAAAGAACTGGGCTTTAGCTTAGGTAAATTAAATTATTGTATAAATGCTCTAAAAGATAAAGGACTTTTAAAAATTAATAATTTTAAAAAAAACCCAAATAAGATTGGTTATATCTATAAATTAACCCCAAAAGGAATTTCAACTAAAGCAGAACTAACTTTACTTTTTATGAAAAAAAAAATGAAAGAATATGACGAATTAAAAAAAGAGATAGAAAAATAATTAAAGAATTATGAAGATTTTAAAAAAAAAATGAAAATAGCACTTGTAACAGGTGGTGCAGGTTTTATAGGAAGTCACTTGGTTGACTTACTATTAAAAAAAAATTACGAAGTTAGAGTAATTGATAATCTGTCTGGAGGTAGAATAGAAAACTTAAAAAATCACAAAAATAATAAAAATTTAAAATTTAAAAAAATGGATATAAACAACATGTCCTCTAAAGAAATTTTCTTTAAAGGAGTAAAGTATGTTTTTCATTTAGCTGGAATAGGAGATATTGTTCCATCAATCGAAGACCCATCAAAATATATGCAGACCAATGTTCAGGGTACAATCAATGTTTTAGAAGCAGCAAGGACTTCAAATATTAGTAAATTTGTTTATGCGGCATCATCGTCATGTTATGGGATTTGCAATAAAAGAACCACTGAGAAAGAAAAGATTAATCCACAATACCCTTATGCTTTAAGCAAAAATTTAGGAGAAAAAACAGCACTTCATTGGCATAAGGTTTATAATTTACCAGTTAATTCAGTTAGAATATTTAATGCTTATGGTCCAAGAGTTAGAACCTCAGGTGTTTATGGTGCAGTTTTTGGTGTATTTTTCAAACAAAAACTAAAAAAAAAACCATTAACAATTATTGGTAATGGCAAACAATCTAGAGATTTTATTTATGTAACAGATGTAGCTCAGGCTTTTTTAAAATCAGCCACAACATCCCACAAAGGGGAAATTTTTAATTTGGGAAATGACAAACCACAATCTATAAATAAACTAGCTAAATTAATTGGAGGTAAAATTGTATTTATACCTGATAGACCTGGTGAGCCAAATAAAACTTGGGCCAATACTAATAAAATTAAAAAAATGCTAAAGTGGAAACCAAAAATTAAGTTTGAAGAAGGTGTAAAACTAATGTTAAATCAGATTGATTTGTGGGAAACAGCTCCTTTATGGAGTCCTAAATCAATAAAATTAGCAACTAAAACCTGGTTTAAATATCTAAGATAGCAAATGATGAATAAAAAAATTATTAAATTTTCTAATATTAAACAATTATCACTTTTATTTAAAAAAAAGAAAAAAAAAATTATTCTATGTCATGGTGTTTTTGATTTATTGCATTTAGGACACTTAAGACATTTCAAAGAAGCGAAAGAATTAGGTGATATTTTATTTGTTAGTATTACAGAGGATAAATTTATTAATAAAGGTTTTAATAGACCTTATTTTAATACGAACCAGCGTCTTGAGGCATTAAGTTTAATTAATTCTATCAACTATGTTTTTGTAAATGAATCAAAAGATGCAATTAAATCTATTAAAGAATTACAACCAGATATTTATTGTAAGGGCCAAGATTATAAGAATCGTAATTCAGACATAACACTCAAAATAAGAAAAGAGGAAAATGAATGTAAAAAAAATGGTGGAATAATCAAGTTTACTAAGAGTGAAATGTTTAGCTCAAGTAAGCTATTAAATGGTATTGAGGAAAAAAATGAAAAACTTCATAAATACTTAACTGAATTGAAACTCAAAAATTCTTCACAAAAAATAATTGAAACGATAGATAGTTTAGATAAAAAAGAAATAGTACTAATTGGTGAAACAATTATTGATAAAT
>TARA_B110000027_G_C16122417_1_pt1 | contig 14343 bp, 13 predicted proteins | sample TARA_B110000027 | Tara Oceans TARA_B110000027 (sample SAMEA4397101) | marine metagenome | biome: Polar Biome; feature: [SRF] surface water layer (ENVO:00010504); material: water (ENVO:00002006), including particulate matter (ENVO:01000060) such as... | depth 5 m
TAAAATTACTAGAAGAAGCTAATTTTGGCCAATTAAATAAAATTATTTTAAAAGAACATCATGTTGGAATGATGAATGCTATTTTTGCTGGAATAAGAAAAGCATCCACTCAGAATATTATTACTATAGAGGTAGACGTTCCTATTAAGATTAATGAAGTTGTGATCTGCCTAAAAAAATTTTTAGAAAATAAATATGATTTATTGGTTGGATCTAGATACTTGGAAATTAAGCCAAAAAATGTTCCTTTTATAAGAAAAATTGTTTCAAAAAGTTACTTATATTTATTTAATCAATATTTTAACATAAAAATTTCAGATCCTCAAATTGGTTTCAAAATTTTTAAAAAAGATAAGTTTAATTTGATTTATAATTTTTTAAATATTAAATATGATGGTTTAAAAAGTAGTCAGCTAATAATACTATTCTATATGTTTGGCTTTAATATAGTCGAAATCTCGGTGCAATATGAATATAAAGACAATTCAAAAAACTTTAATTTAAAAAATTTTTTGAATGTAATCTTTATTAATATTATTTCTTTTTTTAACTTAGTTAATGAAATTAAAAAAATTAAAAATAATAATAAAAAATTAAATAATCCTTTTAAATAAAATTTAATTATGACTAATGAATATACTGGTATAATATTAGCAGCTGGGAAAAGCTCAAGATTAAAAAAAAAATTAAAAATAAAATCAAAAATATTTGTAAAAATTAATAATAATAAAGATTCTCTGGATTATAATTTATTAATACTAAACAAGGCAAAAATTTTAAAGGTATTTATAAATACACACAAATATCATAAAGATTATTTGTCTAAATTTAAAAATAATAAATATAAATGCTCAATTAATTTAATTAATGAAAAAAAACTTTTAGGAACAGCTGGTGCAATAAGTAATATTTATAATAATGATCACAATGTTGATAAGGTTATTATTCTTTATGGTGACAATATTTCAAATATAAATTTGAATGAAATAATTAAGCGTCACAAAACAAATAAGTCTGATTTCTCTGTGGTAATTAACAAAAAAAAGGATGCAATAAATAGTGGCGTTGTTTCATTTGATAAAAATCTAGTAATTAAGTCTTTTAAGGAAAAGCCAAAACTTAATAAAAACGTTGAGGTGTGGGCTAATTCAGGAATTTATTTAACGAATAGAAAAACTTTGAGTAAAATAGATACAAAATATAAAGACTTTGCACGAGACATTATACCTGAACTATTGATAATGAATGAAGTTAAAGTTAAAGCAATTAAAACAAAAAATAAAATTTATACAATAGATAATATTGATCAATTAAAGAACACCAAAAAAAAAATCAAGTTTTAATTAAAATATTCTACACGCACCAGAATTGTCTATATCCCAGTTAATTTGATCCATTTTTGTTTTTACTATTTTTTCTTTGAATTTTTTTTGTTTGTTTTTTGGAACATAGAACATGAAAATACCTCCACCCCCTGCACCAATTATTTTTCCACCAATAGCACCAATTTTTTTTGCATAATCATATATTTTATCCAAACTACGGTTTGACATTAGGTTTGATGTTTTTTTTTTTAAGTCGTAGTGAACATCCAAAAGTCTACCAAATTCATCAAATTCATTATTTATTATTGCTTCATATGATTTGTATCCAATATCTTGGATTTGAGACATATAGGTTTGAATTAAAGGGTCTTTTGAAATATTTTTTTTTTGACTCCTTAAAACTACTTCTGATGATCTAAAAAAATTTGTATAATAAAGCAAAATATTATTTTTAAATTTTAATAAATCAGTTTTATTTTTATTTAATGGTTTTAATTTAACTTTACCAGAATTATCTATTGTCATGGATTGTAAACCACCGAAAGTGGATGCGTATTGATCTTGTTTACCGGTACTTTTATTTAAATAATTCATCTCTTGTTTGCAACTTAATTCAGCAAGTTCTTGTTTACTCATTTTAATATTAAAATACTCATTTAATCCTAAATTTGTCGCAACTAAAAAACTACCTGACGAACCAAGTCCTGATTGACTAGGAATTTCAGCTATTGAATGAAACTCAATCCCTCTCTTAAAATTAAAACGATTAAAACAAGTTTTAATATATTCATTTTGTATTTGACTTATTTTTTTTACACATTCTATTTTAGAATAACTTAACCAAATTTTCTTATCATAATTTCTCTCAGAAATAGAAGTATAAATGTATTTATTAATTGACATAAATGTTAGAAAACTTTTATTTTCTTTATACCAAACAGGAAGGTCCGTACCACCTCCTCCTAATGTAATCCTTAAAGGTGCTCTAGTAATTATCATAATTATAAAACCATTTTTTTGATCATATTTCCTGCTTGAATAACCGTATCTATTTTTCCACCTAATACTGAGATCATTTTTTTATCTTTATAAATTTTTAAAGGTCTTTCGTCATTAACTGAATTAAATACAGTTGCAACACTTGTGTAGTGACCTTTGTATTTAAATATTTTTAAAAAGTCACTAAAATCTTTGCCTACTTGAATTTCAAAATTTCTTTTAATTTTTATCAATTTCGTATTGTTTAGTTGACTAATTATTTTATTTGCTTTTTCAAAAGACTCCACTTCTCTGCTTAGTCTTGAGTATTTGACTGAACCAAGTGTATAAATATTTTTTTTTTGAGGATATATTGACCAAAAAGGTCCATCCATTAACATTAGTGCAAAATTTTTTATTTTGCTTTCATAAAGAAGTGTAATTCTTGGTTCAAATCTAACTTTTGCTTGATTAATTTTCTTAAATGTAAATCCTGAACAGTCTATTACCCAATCATATGCTTTATCGTTAATATAAACTTTATTTTTTTTATGAGTATAATTTTTGGCTTCCTTATTATAATTTATTTTTATTTTATTTTTCTTAAATTCATTTATAAAAAACTTTTTTGATTTTTCAGGACAGATTAATTCTTCATTACATTGAATTAAACCTTGGGTATTTTTTAAATTTAAAAAATTATCAATTAAATTGTATCTAATTTTATCTTTATTCATAACATCTAAATATTTTTTAAAAGACATTAATGAATTTTTATGAATAGCTATTATATTTTTATTAATTTTTTTACATAATTGGTTATATTCTTTTTTGAATTCCTTAAAGCCTTTGATACACTGTTTTCTTGTTGTGTTTGCTCTTGGATAATGAAATCCCTTGTGAAGTCTATTAGAATTAAATCCTGATTGTGATGAAAAAATAGAATTATTTTTTTCAATCATTTCGATAGAAACATTATTTTTTGCTAACTTTCTTGCGATGTGACATCCAAACCAACCAGTCCCGATAACTAAAATTTTTAAATCTTTAAATTTTTTACTCATGAGTGAATAATTATTTTTAAAATATTTTAATCGTTATCGTTATTTTTTTTAAATTGTTTAAATAAAATATTTTCATTTAAGAGTTCATCATAGCTTCCTTCAGAAATTTTTTTTCCATCATCTAAAACAATAATTTTATCAAAACCTTTTAGTAAATTTGTATTATGTGTTACTAATATTACAATATTTACATCGGTGTATTTATATATGTTTGATATTATTTTATTTTGACTTAAACTATCTAGCGCATTAGTTGCTTCATCTAAAATCAAAACTTTTGGGTTACTGTACAGTGCTCTGGCAATACCAATTCTTTGCTTTTGACCACCTGATAACATTTTTCCAGAGTTTCCAATCTTATCAGTTAAAATGTTAATCTTATTTTCTTCTATGAATTCATCTAGAAGGCATATTTTACTTAAGTGTGCTATATTTATTTTATCAAAATCTTTATCTAAAATTATATTTTTTGAAATCGTATCATTAAATAAAAAAATATTTTGAGGAACAAAACCAACACTATTTCGGTAAGAATTAATTGTTAAATCGTCAATTTCTATATCATTAACAATAATCTTTCCAAAATCAGGTCTAATAAATCCTAAAATCAAATCAATTAGAGTTGATTTACCAGAGCCAGACTTTCCAACAATTCCAATTTTTTGTTTTTTTTCAAAAACAATACTAATATTTTCTAAATTTATATTTTCATTATAGCCAAAAGAAACACCTTTTAATTTTATACTAGAGACTTCTGATATCTCTTCTTTTGATATTTTATTTTTCTTTTTATTAATAAACAGATTTTTTTCACTTAATAGCTCTGGATAAATTGATTCGAATGAATCTCTGTGGCCATACAGGTCTATTGCTGCATAGTATATGGTTTGCATCGCTGGTAATAATTTATAACCTGCAGACCCAAATATTGCTAAGTTAAATATAATATCGTCAGTTGGTGTATTGACTATTGAAAAAAATATAATCAATAAAATTAATATTGAAAAAGTTATGAGTTCTATAAAAAATTTTGGTATGCTTCCGATTGTTTTTAAAAAACTTTTACTTCTTGCTATCTCATTTAAATTTTTACTAAGGATAGTCTTTAAAAATTTTTTCCTATCATAAAAAATAACTTCTCTAATTCCGCTTAAGCTGCTTGCTATATAATCATAAACAAGTCCAAGCTTAATCGTTATATCTTTTCCTGCAGTATCAACTTTTTTTTTGAATATTTTTCTTGTCATTATATAAAAGCTTAAAATAATAAAAAAAACAGCCAAAGTGATCTTGGCATTATAAATTAGCAAAATTACAAATATTAATAAGCAAATTATAACTTTTGATAATAAAGATATTAATCCTCTTAAAAATTGATCTGTAAATCTGGTGGTATCTGCTGTAATTTTTTTTAAAATTATATTTGTGTCATTATTAATAAAATATAAATAATCTTGACTTAAATAATAATTATATAGCCTTTGTGCAAAATCTGAACCTGTATTTTCCATAAAACTATTCTGAAATTTAATAGCTGTTATATTCAAAATACTGGAAACAAAAAAAACAAATATCAGTAACAAACCTGAAAAAACTATTATCTTCTTGTCTGAAAAATTAGAAATTATTTCAATCGATTTGATATGAAGTATAAAATCATTGATTTCTAAAATCATAGAAAAATATACAGCAAGCCCAGCAATAGAAAGAATTTCAAGAAGAGATGAAATTACTATAAGAATTTGAAGTTTATAAAAAAAAAATTTCTGGCTATTTGATAAAATTGAAAAAAAATTATTGATTATTTTTATCACTTTAAATAAAATCTATCTTTTTTAAAATATCCCCTTTAGCCTTTGCCCCTAAGTACAATTCACCTAAATGGCTTAATACTGTTCCTCTTGTTTTGACTCTCGGCTTATACAAAATTACCTTATTGTTTTTTTTAATTTCTTTATCAATAAATGTACATAACCTTGGCTGATGTTTGATTGGGTAAATTAAATAATTTTTCATTTCTGAAAGAATTCTTTTTTTATTCACAAGGACTGCTTTTTTTAATTTATCAAAATTCTTCATTACATAATATAATGATAAAATTGTATTATAAGGACCTGTTACTTTCTTTTCAATATGTGTATTTAAATCTTGATAAAAAGATAGTTCTCTAGATTTTAATTTTTTAATATCATACCCAATAAACGCTGCTCCTGTAAAACCAAATACACCCTTGCAGGAGCTAAAGCTGATAACTGAAGCTAAGCCGTGATCTTTTTCTAATCCTATAGAACCTGTTGCATCTAGCATTAACTTCGCTTTATTTTTTTTTGCAAATCTGCTTAAATCTTTTATTGGTAATAATAACGCCTTACTTGTTTCGGTTGGGCATGCAATAACCCAATCATACTTTTTAGACTTCAATTTTTTGTTATAAATTTCTTTCCATTCTATCTTATTTAAAGTGGTAAATATCTTTTGATTTTTTTGAAAACTTTCTAATATATTATAAATTCTATCTGAATAATATCCAGTAGAGACAATTAACACTTTTCCCTTTAAGAAATTTAGCATCATTAACTCTATCGCTAAAGTTCCAGATCCTTGGAAAGTAGCTAAATTTTTTTTTTGAGATATTTTTTTTAATTTATTTAAAACAAATTTTTCAATTTTTGAATATTCTAAGTCATTTCTTCCAAATGAATTTCTCTGACCTATAATATTATATTCAGTTAAACTTCCAGGGCCAGGACAAAAAGTTGTTTTTTTATTTATCTTTTTTATAAGGTTTTTTATTTGCATAAGTAAATTAACTTATATAATTTAAAGCTTTATGGATAGATGCGATTTTTTTTTCTATTTCATGAGTTCTTCCATTTTTTAAAATCAAATTAGATATTTTTTCCATTGCAGGTACCGACGATCTCATCAAATGATTGGCATAGATTACTATATTAAAACCAGCATCTCTTAACTCGTAATCATATATTTGATTGTATGTTGATGGTACGCAAATCAGAGGTATCTGATCATAATTTTTATTTTTTCTAAAAGCTTTAGCGAATTTCAAAATTTCACTTGGTTCTTTTAATTTACTATGTATCATAATGCCATCTACACCAGATTTTATATATGCTTTTGCTCTTTTTAACGCGTCTGAGAGTGGTTTTGACATTATTAAACTTTCTATTCTAGCAATAATCATAAAATCGTCTGTTAATTTATTTTTTTTTCCAGCTTCTATTTTTTTTGAAAATTGTAAAATACTGTCTTGTAGTTGATTATTTCCTTTTTCAGTTAAAGAATTTTGTTTAGCTCCCTTCTTATCTTCAATAATAATTGCTGAAATCCCAATTCTCTCAGCTGATTGAACATTAATAGCAAAGTGTTCTATTCTACCCCCAGAGTCAAAATCCATTATCAAAGGCTTGGTAGTTACATCAAAAATTCGACTAATATTTTCTAACCTTTTTGAAATTTCTAGAGACTCGTTATCAGGTCTCCCATTATTTATTGAGTCTGTTAAAGAGCTTGACCAGAATCCATCATAAAAACTATTAATTTTATTTTTTTTATTAAATGTTTTTTCGGCAATTATTGCTGAAATAGGACTGTGCACTTCGATAATTTTCAAAAACTTATCAGACTTTAACAATCTTTTTAGCGATGCTCTTCTAACATCAGGAGTACCACCAACGTTAGTATTCTTATCTCTTAAGCTTGATGATGATATATTTTTTGTATGCTCTATTACTATTAACTTTCCATTTATCTTTTTTAGAGCTTTAATTGCGTTTTTTTTTAACTCTAAATCATTATTAAAATCCCAGTCATCACCATGGACAAAATAGTCTGGTTTGATTTTTAAAATATTTGTTGAATAGTCCCATTCATTTTGAGGAACAACCTTATCTATACCATTTAAATTCTGAACAATTTGCAACCTTTGGTGATAATTTAGATAAGGTAATTCTTTTTGCGATGAGATAGCCTTATCGGTTAAAAGTCCTAAAGTAATACTTCCATATTTTTTTGCTTTTTGGATTAAATTAATATGCCCATGATGAATAAAATCAACTGACAGAGCTATATATACTGTTTTTTTTTTCATCTATTTTTCAATCATTATGCTACGGATACATTTACTAATATACCCAGGGCTAAAATTTAATAGTTTAAAGCTAGGTATTAGTCCATTATTAAGAACAAAATTTTTATTAACATTCTTATATAAGCCTCTATTACCTATAACTTTGAAAGGTAATAAACCATTTTTTTTAAATTCACAAGGAATTACATTTCCCGCAGACTCAACAAATTTAACTTTATACCCATTTGTAAAAAGCTCTTTAAAGATATTATACATTTCTTTTTTTTTATATTTTGTTGGATGAAGCTCCAAAACAATTGAAATATTTTTAGTTTTTTTTAAATATTTCATTGCACCTTTTAATACATTAGTCTCACCTCCTTCTAAATCCATTTTTAGAACTAAATGATTATTATCATTAAATTTTTTAAGTAAATCTGTTAAATTTCTGTAGATAATCTGAATTTTTTTACTATTTTTATCATAAATAGAAGAATTCAGATTAGAACTTTGCTTATTTAAGTAGAAATTTCCAACATAATTTCTATCTGAAATACCTAAATTAATAATTTTAAATCTTGCTTTATCCAACTTATATTTTAATAAATTTTTTTTGATAGATTTAATATTTTTCTTATCAGGTTCTATAATTACAGATTTAATAGATTTATTATTTTTTAAAAAATAAATACTTTCAAGTCCATCATTTGAGCCAATATCAAAAAGTAAAACATTAGTTTTATCTTTATTTGAATTTATCATAAATTGAAAAAGAGCTTCTCTTTTATTAAAAAAACTTTTTCTAAATACTTGATATCTTTTTTTATGAATAAAAGATTTAATTGTAGGTATTATTTTTTTTATATATATTTTAATTTTAGAATGGATTGCTTTTGCATCTAAATAAACTCTAATATCTCTGCTTTTAACCTCCGTTTTCCAGTCACCATAGGTCCATTTTAAAAAATTTTTTACATTGTTTGGTGTTTTATAATTTTTTCCTAAAAAATTAATATAATCAAGAGGGAAAAAAAAATTAGATGGGTATCTATACATATCTCTTTCAAAATATTTTTTTTTTTTCTTAAAGCCAAGAATTGAAAATTTAGTATGATTATGTTCTCTTAAGTTAATTTTAAAATTGTTGACACTACTATCAACAAACTCAATATCTAAATTTAAATCGTGAGCTTTTTCCAGAATATTTATAATTTTTTTTTTATTAATCTTCTCACTAAACACGCCAACTTCTACATCGTGGTCCCATTTTATAAAATTTTTATTCCTAACCGCACCTAAAAGAACTCCTCCTTCTAAAAAAAACGTGATTTTTAGATCATCTAAAATTTTTTTAATTTTTTGTAGAGTTTTATTTCTTTCAGAAAGTTGCTTATTTGTTCTTATAAAAAAATCATTCATCTTTAAAAATATTACGTTGCTGTTATTCTTTTTGTTGAAATTAACTTAATTATCCTGATATAGCCCAAAATAAACTTTATCAACTCTTTTGGTATGATTGAATTGGTAAAATTTTTTTATAACACCTTCAATTTTGAAGTTATTTTTCATTAAAACTTTCTTACTTCCGTTGTTATTCGAGTAACACCATGTATATATTTTTTTCATTTTTAATTTTATAAATGCATATTTTATAATAAATTTAACAGCAAATGTTGCTATTCCTTTATTCCAGAGTGATTTTTTTCCAATAAGATATCCAATTCCACAATTTTTGTTAATTTTATCAATATCTGTTAAAAAAATATTTCCAATTTCTTGAGCTTCTAAATATATTTTAAAAAAAACTGTGTTATTTTTTCTTAAATTATTAATATATGTTCTCTGTGTTTTCAAACTGTGTACTAAAAATCTTTGATTGGAAAATTTTGTTATCTCTTTATCATTTAACCATTTAATCCATCTTTTAGATATATAAGGTTTTTTATATTGCTTAATTTTAATCTTTTGTAAAATATTATTATTATTCATTTTCCAATTTATTTTTTATAAATTTTGCAAAGTCCAGTAATTTTAAATCATGAAATTTTTTACTAGTTAAAAGTAGTCCAAAGGGAAGTCTGCTGTTAGTATCAACGAAAGGTATCGATAAAGCAGGTATGTGTGCCATAGTCCATATTAAGTTATGATCAACCACATCATTCATGCCAAACTTAGGAGCAGTTGTGAAAGTAGATAGGTCAATTAAAAAATCAATTTTTTTTAATTTTTTTTCAAAGAAATCTATTATTTTATATTGATAATCTAAAGCTTCATCATATTTTGAATTGCTAATTTTTTGACCATCTAAAATCATTTTTTTTAAAGAGTGACTAAATTTTTCTGAATTATTACTAAATTCTTTTTGTAAATGATATGATAATGACTTTGAATAAATAATATTATGATAATAGTGAGCTTCATCAAATATCTTTGGTAAATTGTACTCTACTATTTTAATATTTTTTATCTTAGATAATTTTTTAATTATCTTTTCATATTCAATATTTAATTCTGAATTTATATTTTTTGACTTAGGACCAATTATTTTTGCTATTGTGATACTTGTTTTTGTAAAATTAATTTTTTTTGTTAAAAAATTTTTTAGTATATGCGGATAATTTTTTCCTTTATGTCTGACACTATTAAAAATTAATTTTAAATCATCTAAATGATTAGAAAAAAAACCTATTGTATCTAAAGTGTCAGCAGTTTTTAAAACTCCAGTTCTTGCAATAGTTCCAAATGTAGGTTTGAACCCAAATACTCCACAATAGCTCGCAGGTCTTATAATTGATCCTGCTGTTTGAGATCCCAAAGCAATTGGAACCATTTTTGTTGCTACTGCTACAGCAGATCCAGCTGAAGATGTACCTGGTGATAATTTTTTGTCTATAGGATGTAAAGTTGGAGTGGGATTATGAACCGCAAATTCAGATGCATAAGTCTTTCCCAAAATTATACCACCTTTATCTCTTATATCAAAAATAACTCTTGCATCATTACCTGGTAAATATTTTTCATAGATATTAGAACCAAAGGAGTTTGGATAATCATATGTATTAAAGATATCCTTTACTCCAATTGGTATACAATAAAGTGGTTCTTTTTTATTTTTTTTATTTTGAAATTGATCCTTTATAGCTTGATCACTAAATTTTTTAAAAGCTTTAAATTCTTTATTTATTTTTTTTGTAAAATTTATTAGATGATTACAAAAATTAATTTTATTAATCTTATTACTTTTAATTAAATTTCTTAATTTTATACCACTTAAATTTTTAGAATTTTCTAAAAAACTCATAATTATTATTTGATTTTTAACTTATCTCTAAATTGTTTATCTCTTTTGCTAATAAGTATATCTTCAAACTCTTTTTCAGAATATCCTGAAATTTTTAGATAATAATCCAAAGTTTTTGGCCTTTTGGTGTCTACTTTTGCAGCTAAATCAAATCCCTCTTTTCTTGATATAAGTCCTGCTCTTACATCTTGACTTGCAAAATCAGTACCTCTTCCAAATCCTCTTTTAATAAACTTTGCATAATCATGAACACCTGCCATTTTGCATTCAACACTTTTGTAGTGCTTGTATGAACCCTCAACTTTAGATTCCTTCCACTTGTACTCCTTTATTAGAAACTCTGTTTGACGCTCATGATCCCAAAAATAATAATCACTTAAAAATATTGCTTTAATTTTTGCTTTAGTAAGTTCTTTTTCTGAGGGAGGAAAAAAAAGGCACAATTCTTTTTCTGATAATTGTTCATCAATCATTTTGCTTGCAGGAACTTTTATTGTTGTTTTGAAAGCATCAGACATAACTGTTGTTTTATTCTTTTCTCTATCTAAATAAGTAGATTGACCAGAAAAATCAGCAGGAGATTCTCCATATATCATCAAAGGAATATTAAATTTAGCAGCTACATGATAAGGATAAGACCACACTCCAGCATGGCAGTGCCAGCAGCTATCACCTATCATTTTTAGTGATTTTTTTGCAAGTTTATTTATCAATCCCCTATTAGGGGTATACATCATATGATCAACTTCCAATCTTTCTAGAATATTCTTTAAATTATACTCTCCAGTTTTAGTAAACCAATTATGGCTAAAGGTAACTGCAAGAGGTGTTAACTTGTATTTTTTAACTAAAATATGGAGTTGAAAAGCACTATCTTTACCTCCACTTATTGGAACTACACAATCGTAATTATTTTTTGAATTTTTCTTTGCTTTTTTAAAAATTTTTGCAAGTTCTTTTTCTCTTGCATCCCAATCAATCCTCATTTTTTGTTCAGAGGATCTACAAGCATTACAAATTCCAAATTCATCAAATGCTTGAAAAGCATTTGATTCTGGCATGCAGCATCTTCTACAATAATTTAATTTATTAAATAAAGGCTCACCAGGTTTTTTTTTTTTATTTATTTTCATGATTTAAATAAGTATACTTACATATTTAAATTTTCAAGAAAATTACCAGATAATATTTATTAAAATTAAAGATTTTTGATTTTTTATAAAGGATAAAGCTCATCAGATAAATTATTTAGCAAAAATTAATTTAAAATTTATATAAATATTTTTAAGTTTGTTAAAAAAAAGTGAAACTATATATCTTAAATTTGTCATACTTTTTATTGTTTCATAATGGTTTTTTTTTGGTGTTTTCCAATCACCATAAAGATAATTCAAATATTTTTCATATTTTAAAGGAATCTTTACTTCAACTTTTTTAAATTCAATTTTTTTAAATTGATCTAAACAATCAACAGGAAACTTATAAAGGTTAGATACATAAAAATTTTTAATTTTTGAAATACTACATAAGTCAACTTTATAACCATACTTAAATAGAGATAATTTCAAATAGTTTTTTTGAGTATATATTCTAGCAATATAATTTTTTTCTAAAAAAATTGATTGTAATTTTATTAAATTATTTAAAGAATCTTTTTCAAGATAAAATGATAAGTCTATATTATCATCCCATTCAATGAAATCAGATTCCCTTATAAAGCCTAAAAGAGTTCCTGAAGCAATAAAAAATAATTTATCAAAATTTTTATTTAAAATTTCAATTGTTTCATGAAAAAAATTATCTCTCAGTTTTCCATTATAATTTTCTAAAGACAAATAAAATTTTTTTTCAAATCTTTTTTTCCAGATTACTTTTGAGCAATAGCTAGCTTCTTTACTTTCTAACTTTATTTGATTTAACATAATTATTATAAATCTTTTCTTTCAATTTTGATGAACTAATATTTTTAGTTCTTTTAAAAACTATAATTTTTTTTTTTTCAATATCTCCCCTGAAGTCAGACCCATGTATTATAAAATCAAACTTATTATCTTTGAGATACTTATTTGTAATTACAAAATTTGAAGGAATAACTTTATAGACATACTTAATAGCCTCTAGTATTTCTTTTCTGTGTTTATATTTAATCTCTGGAGTAAAATTTTTGTGTTTTTTTACATCTCTATCTTTAGTCAAACCAACATATACATCACCTAATTTGCTAGCTTTTTTTAATAATCTTATATGGCCATGATGTAATATGCTAACTGTCATATCAACTAAAATTTTCTTTCTATTTTTGTTAATATTTTTCATAATTATTTTATAAAATTTTCTTTAATTTTAATCAAATTTTTAGGTCTAGGTAAATTTTTAGGAGCTCCTGACTTTATTACAACTTCTAACATTGAAGGACCTGAGGATTTAAGAAAGTTTTTTAAAATTGTTGTGGTATTTTTATTATTTTTAATTTGAAAAAATCTTTTATACCCAAAAGATTTAGAAAGTAATCTGAAATTATTTTTTTCACTATAGGTTTTTTGTCCCCCAACAGATTCGTGAGATTTATTATTTAATATAATATGCTTAAAATTAACCTTTTTATTATAATTAATTGCATTCAAGCTTCCTAAATGCATTAAAACTGCACCATCTCCGTCTAAACAAATATTTTGGTTTTTATCTTTTAAAGAACTACCCAATGTTACCATCGCAGAATGCCCCATTCCACCAACCATATAAAATGGTTTAATTTCTTTATACTTAAAATCATCAATTATATCCATTAGATCCCTAGATGTGTAGCCAGTCGTTGAAATAATTTTTGTTTTCTTTTTTATATTTAGTAATAGTTTTTTTAAAAACTCTCTTCTATGAAATTTTATTATACTTTTATTTGTTTTTTTATTACTAAGTAGGTTTCTCTTAATTAAACAGGCTACAGGAATATTATTTTTTTTTGAAAATTGTATTAATGGTTTTAATTTTATAAGATCATTTTCTGTTTTTATTTTAATATGTTTAATTCCTAGCAAATCCAGAATTTTAGTAGTAATTTGACCTTTTATCTGGTGTTGGGGCTCATCTTTTTTATTGTAAGGGTCTCCTCTCCAACCAATCATTAATAGTAAAGGAATTGAGTATACTTTTTTGTGTGCGATTGAAATTAATGGATTTAATGCATTACCAAGACCAGAGTTTTGCATATAAACGCAAGGTAACTTTTTAGAGGATAGCTGATACCCTATTCCTAAAGAAACAGCTGAACCTTCATTGTTTGAAACAATATGTTTGAAAGATTTATCTTTATCAATACCCTCTATTAAAGGTTTAAGCACACTGTCAGGAACGCCTGTAACAAAATTTATATTATTTTTTTTTAGTAAATTAATTATTTTTTTCGAGTTCATACTATTTTCTCAATTCGAGAATTTAATTAATACTAACAGAGTTATATTAAAAAATTATTATTTAATTAAAAAAAAACCCCCAGATATGTAATAATTCTAGGGGTTAAAATATAATATAAAATATCTTTTAATTAAAATTTTTTTCAGTGCATAAATCAAGCCAATTGAGCTATTAGTA
>TARA_B110000027_G_scaffold39437_1_pt1 | contig 14339 bp, 15 predicted proteins | sample TARA_B110000027 | Tara Oceans TARA_B110000027 (sample SAMEA4397101) | marine metagenome | biome: Polar Biome; feature: [SRF] surface water layer (ENVO:00010504); material: water (ENVO:00002006), including particulate matter (ENVO:01000060) such as... | depth 5 m
TTCCAGATTTTAACATTTATTATTAATAGATTTGTTAATAATATTTTAATGCCTAAAAAAAAGATATTAATCTAATTAACTATGGAAAAAACAATTTTAATTTCTGGATCAAGTGATATTGGTGAATCTATTCTAAAAAGATTGCCAAAAAATTCAAAAATCATCTCAACTTACAATAATAGTGCACCTAAGATAAAAAGAATAAATTTAGTTCACACAAAAGTTGACATGCAAAAAATAAATCAGATAGATATTTTTGCAAAAAAAAATTATTTGAATAATTGGACAAATCTTATATTGTTACCAGCGACACAGCTACCAATTGGAACTGCTGAAGAAGTTGATCCTTCAGAATGGCTAAAATCAATAAATTTAAATTTTACACACCAAATCTATTTATTGTTAAAGTTATTAAAAAAAAGATCTAAAAAAAATTTTAAAAGAATTATTCTATGGTCTGGGACTGGAAGCAATAATGCTCCAAAATATTATTCTGCCTATACAGTTAGTAAAATTGCTTTAACAAAAATAACAGAGCTGTTTGATGCAGAACTAAATGATTGTGTCTTTTCAGTAATTGGTCCTGGATGGGTTAAAACAAAAATACATAATGAAACTTTACAAAACAAGTTTAATGCCAGAGAAAATTATTATGCTACAAAACAACATTTCAAAAAGAATATATTTAATTCAATGAGCAGTGTTGTAAATTGTGTATTTACTTTAATGAAAATGTCTAAAGAAGCTGTAGGTGGAAGAAATTTTAGTGTTCAATATGATAAGTGGAATGAAAAAGGGTTTGAGAATTTTTTAAAATCAGATGAAAATATTTATAAACTCAGAAGATATTTTAATAGTTTTAGTGAAAATGATATAGTCTTTAAATTAGATGATTTATTGAATTTTTTTTATGAAAATAAAAATCTTCAAAACCCAAATTCAAAAATTTATCAAACATTTAAAAAAATACTTAAAATTAAGATACAAAAAAAATTTTTTAAAACAAAAGTTGAATTATTAAATTTAGATTTTATTTTTCCATATATTGAGATGGGAAATATAAACTCGACACATCTTTTTGGAATAGATGAATTATTTTTATTTAAATTTTATCAAAGAAACAAAGATAAGTATAAAAAGGTTTGTGACATAGGTTCAAATATTGGATTACATTCACTTATATTATATAAATTGGGTTATGAAGTTCAAAGTTATGAACCAGACCCTAACCATGTAAAAATTGCAAAAAAAATTTTTAAAAAAAATAATTGTAAAATAAACTTAATTAATAAAGCCGTATCTAATAAAAAAGGAAAAGCTAATTTTACTAGAATATTAGGAAATACTACTGGTAGTTTTATTGGAAATAAAAAGAAAGCATACGGAAAATTAAAAAAATTTAAGGTGAATTTAGAAAATGCAAGAAATTTAGTTGGAAAATTTGACCTGTATAAAATAGATGCTGAGGGTTCAGAAATTGATATATTGAGATGTTTTAGATCTAAAGACTTTAGAAATTCAGATTTTGTGATGGAAATTTCTACAGAGCAAAATGCAAAAGCGCTTTGGAAATATTTTAAAAACTTAAAGATATACTCTCAAAAAAACTCGTGGAAGAGAGTGAGTAAACTTGAACATATTCCTACTTCACATTTGGGGGGATCAATAATAATAAGTCAAAAAAATAAATGGTGGGATTAATTAATGAATAAAGAATTGAAAAAAAATATATTTTAAACTTTGAGTAAACATAGAAATGGGAATTAAAAAAAATACTATTAATTATTATAGTGGACAGGAAAAATCATTTTAAATGAGTGAAGCCAATAAAGATTTAAGAGAAAGAATTGCAAAAATTATTATAAGAGCAAGAGAAGGACATATCCCAAGCTCATATTCGATTGTAGATATAATCAATTTTTTATATAAAGATATTTTAAGTTTTAAAAAAAAAAATCCAGCTTGGGAAAAAAGAGACTACTTTGTTTTAAGCAAAGGACATGGCTGTGCAGCACTTTATGCTGTTCTTGAAAAATTTAGTTTACTTAAAAAAAAAGATTTAGATAATTATAGTACTTCAAAAGGTATTTTAGGAGGGCATCCAGATTGTACAAAAGTTCCATTTGTAGAGGCTAGCACTGGTTCATTAGGGCATGGATTCCCCACTGCAACAGGAATAGCACTAGGATTAAAAATTAAAAAAAAGAATAATAAAATAATAGTTTTACTTGGTGATGGCGAATGTCATGAAGGATCAGTATGGGAATCTGCTAATATTGCAAACAATTTAAACTTAGGAAACATTTGTGCGATTATAGATTGGAATGGATCAGCAGCTCAATTGATGCCTCAAGATGATTTAATAAATAAATGGAAAGCTTTTGGATGGAATGTTTTTACAGCAGATGGACATGATGATATTTCTTTAAAAAAAACTTTTAAAAAAATTAATTTTAGAATAGCTGGTAAGCCAAATGTTATCTTGGCAAGAACCACAAAAGGCAAAGGTGTTTCTTTTATGGAAGGCCATGGGCAGTGGCATCACAAAATCCCAAATTTAGAAGAACAAAAACTTTTATTTGAGGAGTTAAAATGAGTAAAAAAATTAGACAAGAATTTGCCGATCAAATGCTTAAATTAGGATCTAAAGATAAATCAATAGTAGTTTTAGTTGGAGATATAAGTCATGGAATTTTACAGCCATTTGCTAAAAAAAACCAAGATAGATATTACAATATAGGCATCTGTGAGCAAAGTATAGTGAATATGGCAGCTGGCCTATCCAAAGTTGGGTTAAATCCAATAGTGCATACGATTGCACCGTTTATAACCGAAAGAGCATACGAACAAATAAAATTAGATTTTGGATATCAAAGACAAAATGTTAATTTAATCACTGTTGGAGGTTCATTTGATTATTCAAAACTTGGTTGTAGCCATCATTGTTACACAGATGTTTCATTAATTTCACATCTTAAAAACTCAAACATAGTTATTCCAGGATCATCTAAAGAATTTGAGATTTTATTTAAGTCAATTTATAAAAAAAAAAAAATTAATTACTTCAGAATTCCAGAATACTCTCATGATGTATTTTTTTCAGAAAAAAAAATAAAATTTGGAAAATCAATTACTGTTCAGAAAGGTAACGATATAACTATAGCAACAACAGGAACTACCCTGAAAAATGTTTTAGCAGCGAGTAAATTATTAAATAAAATTGGATATAGGGCAGAAATTATATATTTTCATACAATTAAACCATTTGATTATAGCTCAATCAAAAAAAGTGTAAAAAAAACAAAGTGTTTGTTAAGTGTAGAGGAATTATCTTCCCACGATGGTATCTATAACCAGTGCTTGAAATCAGTTGTTGATTTAAATAATATTTCAACTTATCAATTAGCAGTTGATGACTTTATTCATAATTATGGAACTTATGAAGAGCTTTGTGAAAGAGTTGGTTTAGGTATTAAAAATATTTTTAAAAATGCAAAAAAACAAATTTTGAAAAAAAATGCAAAAAGAAGTTAAATTTTATAAAAAAAATGGATATGTGGTAATTAATATTTTTAATAATGAACAATTTATTTTTATAAGAGATTATTTTATAAATAAAATATATAGCTTAGCAAAAATTAAAAAGGAATTTAGAGAGGAACTACCACTTAAGTATTATCATCTTTGGTTTAAAGGAGAAAAAATAAACCATAATTTTATATGTCATAGAAAAAATCGATATGAATATGCAAAACCTAAGATAAAAAATTTAATTAATAATAATAAGAAGATTAATTTTTTTCTAAAAAGTATTAATATCAAAAAAAGAAAATTATGGGATGATGGTTTTGGCTGGATAGGATTTAGGTTAGTAAGGCCAAATTTTAATGATGGATATCCTTTAAGTAGCAAAAATATGGGATTAGCAAAAAGTGTGATTTCTTGTTGGATGCCCTTAATAAGTATGGAGCAGACCGAAACACTATCATTTGTCCCAAAAAGTCATACGAAAGCATATAAAACATATTTGCCAAAGAACTCAAAATTTGAAAAGAATGATTTTAGGCTATCTCTAAAATATAAACTTAAAACAAAAAGTCTTAAATTGAGGGCTGGGGATATTATTTTTTATCATCCAGGTTTGCTTCATTCAGAAAAAAATAATAACAGTCTAAATTCTAGGATAAATTTAGAATTTAGATTTAAGCCATTAAAATAAGCCAATGGAATATAAATATCTTGGGCAAACAGATATCAAGGTATCTGACATAGGTTTAGGAGCATTGCATTTTGGAGCATATCTCAATCAAAATGAAACAACCAATCTGATTGAATTTGGTTATGATAATGGAATCAATTTTATTGATACTTCACCTATTTATGGACAAGGAAATTCAGAAAAATTTATTAAAAACGCCATAAAGAATAAAAGAAATAACTTTATTTTAGCCACCAAAGTTGGATTAAAAAAAAAAAAAAATGAAAAAGGAAACTTTGGGGTAGAAGTGCTTCCTTTAACAAAATCAAATATTTTTAAAAGTGCAGAAAGTAGTTTAAGATCTTTAGGATCTGACTATATTGACTTGTTTCAATTACATGCTTTTGATGAAAAAACTCCTCTAGAGATTACAATTGAGGCCCTAAAAAAACTTCACAAGGAGGGTAAAATTAGAGCTGTGGGCTTTGGAAATTATGAAAAAATTCAAGATATTTCATCAATAATAAAATTATCAAAAGAAATTTCTTTACCTCTAGCTTCGACGCAAATCCATTATAATCTTATCGAAAGAAAAGCAGAGAAGATGTTTTTTCAGAAATTAAATGAGAGCAAAATTTCTATACTTACCTATCGTTCTTTAGCTAGAGGTATATTAACTGGTAAATACAAGACGAATAATTCCTTACCAAAAGATAGCAGAGCCTTCTCAAGCCAAAGAATAAGGGAGTGGATTAAACCAAGTATATTAAGTAATGTGCAACAATTAAAAATTATAGCAAATTCAATAAATATGAATTTAACAGAATTTAATATTGCGTGGCTTAAAAATAAAAAAGCAGTGAATGTTATTTTAATAGGAGCAAGAAATAAAGAACATCTAAATGACATAATCAAAGGTACAAAAAAAAAAATTTCTGAAAATACTTTATTAGAGATAGAAAATTTAATTAATAAAAATAATTTTAGAAATTTTGTTGATAACATGCCTTTAAATTTTCTAGAAAAATAAAATGAAAAATATGAATATATTACTAACTGGAGGAAGCTCTGGTATAGGAAAAGCCATAGCTAAATACTTTTCAAAGAAAAATTATACCGTAATAATTCTTGATAACAAAAAAGCTTCTTTTAAAGAAGAAAATATTTTTTTTATAAAATGTGATTTAACAAAAATTAAAAATTTTACTAAAATTATAAAAAATATAAATAAAAAATTTAAATCAATCGAAGTTTTAATAAATTGCGCAAGATCTGGAAAGAGATTTGACATACATGAGGAGAATGAATCAAATTGGGACAAAACTATGAGTGTCAATTTAAAGAGTACTTTTTTTTTATCACAAGAGGTTGCTAAAATAATGATCAATAATAAATTTGGAAGAATAATTAATATTTCATCTGTAGCAGCTAAGTTTGTGACGACTGAGTCAGCTTCATATCACGCCTCTAAAGCAGGTGTAGTTTCATTGACAAAGCTTTTTGCGAAAAAATTAGGAAAATACAATATTAACGTAAATACAATTATGCCTGGTTTTATTTTACAAGAAAGATACAAAAAAAAATTCTTTTCAAAAAGAAATAAAAAATTTAGAGATGCCATCAAAGGTGCAATACCTTCTAACCATATTGGATCAAGTAATGACGTAGCTGAATTAATTGAATTTTTGATAAGCAGTAACTCAAAATATATAAATGGTGAAGATCTGTTTCTTGATGGTGGTTCAAATTCTACAAGTCAGGACCCTATTGAAATCTTATTACAAAAATTTAAAGCAATTTAAATAACTATATTTATGCAAGAATTTCATTACTGTATTACAGGTTTAAATGGATTTTCAGGTTTAAATATAGCAAAGTTCTTATGTCAAAAAAATAAAAAAGTTATAGGCCTAAGTAAGAAAAGAAAAATTACTAAATTTAAAAACCTTAAGTATATATCAATTGATCTAAAAAAAAATTTTTATGAAAAAATAAAAAATTATAAAATTGACTGGTTCATTCATACAGCTGCACATCATAAAATTAAAGATTTTCAGAAAAATCCTTTAAATAAAGGTCATCATAATGAAAGAATGGTTAAAAATATAATAGATATTTGTAAAAAAAAAGAAATTAGGAAATTAATTTTTTTCTCTACGATTGACATAAATTATAAACCCCTGAACCCACAAAAAAGAATCTATATAAAAAGCAAACTTAACTCCGAAAAATACCTAATAAATTGTTTTAAAAAAGGATATCTCGATAAATTGGTTATTTTAAGACTTCCTGCAATTATAGGAAAAAACTGTAATGATAATTTTTTAAAAAAGTCTTATGAAAATTTAAATAAAAATAAAGAAATTACAATTTGGAACTCAAATAAAAAATATGATAACTTTGTTCATATCGATGATATTAAAAAATTAGTATTAAAAATAGAAAAAATAAAAAAAAAATTTCTTTTTGAAATCATTGAGTGTAAATGCTCAAAGTCAATCAAATTAAAGAGTTTGATTAGTTTTCTTAAAAAAAAACTCAAGAGTAACTCAAAAATTAAATCTCTTAAATCTACTCCTCTAAAAAGAATTAAAAATATTAAAAATAAAATAAATTACAAATTTTTAAGTCCAATTCAAGCCTTAAAAAATTTTTCAATTTAGGTTGCTTTTAGCCACCCACATCTATTACAGCCATTTAAAGTTTTTTTCTTTCTTATTTCATCTCTAAAATATTTAAACTTTTCTGAAAAAAATATTTCATTCAAAGGTTGTTTTTTTACATTACCCATTGGAATGGCCATACAAGGAAAAAGACTTCCATCTACATTAACATGAACGCTCGTCCAAGGTGACAAACAAGTTTTAAATTTTTTGACATCATGGTCACTGTTATTAAGGAAGTCGTATTCATCTAAATTAATTTCAATGTCAGAGTTAAGATCTATAATGTTTGGATGAAGATAGCCTCTTTTTTTATATTTAAAATTGTATTCTCTAATGCGATTTAATTGATTAATTAATTCATCAAATTTTTTGTATTGTTCTGCATTATACTTTTTGTGCATAGAATCATCATCAAACATAAGATCTGAATGCTGTATCTCAGAACCTTTTAATAACTGCAAGCTATGAGTGTCTGCTCCTAAAACTTCAAAACAATATTTATGAATCTCAAATAAATCATCAATATTTTCATCAAGGACCACAGTTTTGATATCAATTGCACATTCGTGACCCACTTTATCTCTTTCTATTTTAAAATCTTGGATACTTTTAACAAGCTTTTCCCATTCCCCAGGTTTAAAATCTCTATTTGTGTTTCCAATAGTATCTATTGAAACTCCAAGTACCTTAAAATTTTTTTCATTTAGAAATAGATTTATTTTTTTTTCGTCAAGAAGAAGGCCATTACTCACAATATTGGTTTCTGCTTTTTTGCTACATAGTTTAAAGAGTTCATCAAATTCCTTAAAAACTAAAGGCTCTCCTCCAGTTAAAGTTATTCTCGAATTCTGAGGAATTTCATTAATAAACTTTTTCCAGTCTTCAAAGTGCATTCTATTGGGATTTTTCTTTCGATCTTGAAAACAGAAGGTACAGGCTAAATTACACAGATTTGTTAAAACTAAAACATATCTGTGAGGCAACATGTTGTCTTTTTCAAAAGCTAATTGAGAATATTCTAAATTCTTATTATAAAAATTATTTGCCGTTTCAGCTTTATTAATCATAAACAAACTTATACACGTAATTTTTAATTATTAAAAATGTTTTTTAAAAGATCAAGCTATATTAGCTTTATTTAAAATATTTACTAAATATCCAAATAGGTGTATTTATTTTTTATGAATAATAAAATCAATAGCAAGCCTTACTTAAAAAAAATTAACTCCGCATTTACAAAAAAAGTAGAAAATGATATTCAAAAATTAGCAATTGAATTAAACAATTCCTGGAAAAAAAATAAAAATATCTTTATATGTGGTAATGGGGGAAGTTCAGCAAATGCAATGCATATAGCTAACGATTTTATTTATGGTGCAGGCATACATAAAAATGGTGGATTAAAGATTGAAGCACTTACCTCTAATTCTTCGGTTATAACTTGTTTAGCTAATGACATTGGTTATGAAAATATTTTTTCTGAACAACTTAAAGTAAAAGCAAACAAAGGAGACCTTCTTATAATATTATCAGGCAGTGGAAATTCACTGAATGTAATAAATGCCCTTAATTTTGCAAAAGATAATAAGATCAAATCATTTTCCATTTTAGGTTATGATGGAGGAGAGTGTAAAAAAATTTCTGATCATAGTATTCATTTTAATATTAATGACATGCAGGTTTCTGAGGATTTACAATTAATTACGGGTCATCTGTGTATGCAATGGCTTTTAAATAATAGTTAATTTGAAAAAAATAATTTTTATAATAGGTAGTAATTCTTTTTCAGGCTCTCATTTTGCTAATCTGGCTCTTAATAAAAATTACAAGGTTGTAGGAATTAGCAGGTCAAATGAATACAATTCTATTTATCTACCTTACAAAAATTCTAAAAATATAAAAAGTTTTAAGTTCTACAAATGTGATTTGAATAAAGATTTAAAAAAAATTACTTCTCTCATAAAGAAATATCGTCCATCTTATATCGTTAATTTTGCAGCACAGGGAATGGTTGCTGAAAGTTGGAATCAACCAGAAGACTGGTATAATACAAATGTAATATCGCAGGTTAAATTTCTTAAAAATTTATTAAGTTATAAATTTTTAAAAAGATATTTACAGGTAACAACTCCTGAAGTATATGGCTCAGATAGAAATTGGAAAATTGAAAGTAATATTTTTTCACCAAGTACTCCGTATGCAATTTCAAGAGCTTGCCTAGACACACATTTGCAGGCTTATTTTAAAGTTTATAATTTTCCTGTGTTATTTACTAGGACTGCAAATGTTTTTGGCCCAGGACAGCAACTTTATAGAATTGTTCCCAAAACATTAATGAAATCTCTTTTAAAAAATAAAATAACACTTCATGGAGGTGGAAAAAGCAAAAGGTCTTTTATTTATATAGAAGATGCTTGTAGAGCAAATTTAAAAGTGCTTCTCAAGGGTAAACTAGGTGAAACATATCATATCTCAACTAATAAAATTGTATCAATTAAAGAGTTAGTTAAAAAAATTTCTATCAAAACAAATTTAAGTTTTAAAAAACTCACAAAGTACGCTTCGGATAGAAAGGGCAAGGATCATTATTATAAACTGGATAGTAAAAAAATTAGAAAACAACTAAATTGGAAAGACGAGATATCTCTTGAAAGAGGTATACATTTAACATTTAAATGGATAATAAAAAATTTCAAATATTTAAAAAAACAATCTTTAGAATATAAACATAAATCATAAAAGCATGAAAATATTAATTACAGGAGGGTGTGGATACACAGGATCAATTCTTGTTCCATACCTATTAAAGTTAGGACATAAAATTACAGTAATTGATACAATGTGGTTTGGGAATTATCTCAAAAAAAATTCAGGACTAAAAATAATTAAAAGAGATATTAGAAAATTAAGTAATTTTTCATTTAAAGGGTTTGATACAATTGTCCATTTAGCAAATATAGCAAACGATCCATCTGCAGAACTAAACTCAGCTTTGTCGTGGGAGGTTAATGTTTTGGCAAGTCAACAAATAATAGATAACGCCTACAAACAAGGAGTAAAACACTTTATTTTTGCTAGCTCAGGGAGTGTATATGGAATTAAAAAAGAAAAAAAAGTCACTGAAGATTTGAGTTGTGATCCACTTACCACATACAATAAAACTAAAATGGTAGCTGAAAATATTTTTTTAAATTATAAAAATAAAATGCAAATTCACTGTATAAGACCAGCAACTGTTTGTGGTGTTTCCCCAAGACTGAGATTAGATGTTAGTGTGAATTTACTAACTCATCAGGCAATTAAAAATAAGATTATCAATGTACATGGGGGGTCTCAAATAAGGCCTAATATTCATATCAATGATTTAATTAATGTATATTACCATTTTATAAAAAAACCATTTTTAAAATCAGGATGTTATAATGCTGGATTTGAAAATTTATCTATTTTAGAAATTGCAAAAAAGATCCAAAAAAAAACAGGCTGCAAAATAAATATAACTAAAAATACCAATGATCCAAGATCTTATCGTCAATCATCTGAAAAACTTTTAAAAACTAATTTCAAACCTGAGTTTGGAGTTGATCGTGCAATTAAAGAACTAATTAAAAAATTTCGGGAAAAAACATTTACAGAAAGTGATCAAAATTTTACTGTTTTGTGGATGAAAAAGATGAAATTAAAATAAAAAAATGGAACTGAATCTTTTAAAAAATTATCCAAAATCTAAAAGGGATCTGACTGTAAGAGCTGAAAAAAAAGATGATATAATAATATCTACAGCTAGAAAATTTGGTAAAGAATTTTTTGATGGTGATAGAGATTATGGTTATGGTGGATTTAATTATAATCCTAAATATTGGCAACCTGTCATACCAGATTTTAAACAACAATACAGTTTATCATCAAATAATAAAATTTTAGATGTTGGGTGTGCCAAAGGATTCATGATGCACGATTTTTTAAAAATTATTCCTGGTATAAAAATAAATGGAATTGATGTGTCAAAATATGCTATAGAAAACTGCATGGCATCAGTTAAAGATTTTGTGAGTGTTGCAAATGCAAATAAACTTCCTTTCGAAGATAATTCTTTTGATTTAATAATCTCAATTAACACCATACATAATCTTGATTTAGATGAATGTATAAATTCTATAAAAGAAATTCAAAGAGTATCTAAAAAACACAGTTATATAACCGTCGATGCGTACAACAATGATGCTGAAAAAAAAAGAATGTATGATTGGAATCTTACAGCAAAAACCATAATGAGTGTTGATAGTTGGAAAAAACTTTTCAAAGAAATAGGTTATGACGGTGATTATTATTGGTTTATCCCATAAAAAGGCTTTACGGTTCAAAAATTGAACAGTATAAGATTTTCATTTAATTTTATGGAATACGATCAAGATTATTTTAATATATTAAGAAAAATTCAAAAAAAGCCCAATTCATCTCAAAGAGAATTAGCAAAAGAATTAGGCTTTAGTCTAGGCAAACTAAATTATTGCTTAAAAGGCCTACAAAATAAAGGTCTTATAAAAATTCAAAACTTTAAGAAGAATCCAAAAAAAATTAATTATTTATATATTTTAACCCCAAAAGGTATTTCTACAAAAACAAGATTAACAATAAACTTTATGAAAAGAAAAATACAAGAGTATGATCAATTAAAACTAGAAATTTATGAACAGCAACAATGAATAAAAAAATTTTAATTAAACTCTTCGAGCAAGTTTTTAGAACTAGATCTGTAGAGGAAGAAATAGCCAAAAGATATAAATTTGGAAAAATGAGATGTCCGACCCATTTATCTATTGGTCAAGAAGCCGTACCTGCTGCATTATCACTAATAATGAGAAAAAAAGATTTTGCTGTGAGTTCTCATAGAGCACATGCACATTTTTTAGCCAAAGGTGGATCATTAAAAAAAATGATCTCTGAAATCTATGGTAAAGAAACAGGTTGCTCAGGTGGGAAGGGTGGTTCAATGCATTTAGTTGACTTAAAATCAAACTTTATGGGCTCAACAGCAATAGTTGGTAATACTATCCCTGTAGGAGTTGGTTTGGGTCTTTCTTCAATTATTAAAAATAAAAATCAATTTAGTTTTATTTTTTTTGGAGATGGGGCAATTGAAGAAGGTGTTTTTTATGAGTCAGTAAATTTTGCAATTGTAAAAAAACTTCCAGTTATTTTTATATGTGAAAATAACTTTTATTCAGTTTATTCTCATCTAAAAGTTAGACAGCCAAAAAAAAGAAGAATTCACAAAATGGTTTCAAGTTTAGGGATTAAATCATTTTATAATGAATCAGATGACCCCTATGTTTTATACAAGTTTTTAGAAAAAAAAATAAAATTCAATAACTTAAATTCTGGTCCTTATTTTTTTGAGTTCAAAAATTATAGATGGAGAGAACATTGTGGTCCAAATTTTGATAATGATATTGGCTACCGACAAAAAGATGAACTTAAAAATTGGATTAAAAAAGATTCTCTTATAAAGATTAAAAGAAGATTAAATTTCTTAAATGAAAAAAAAATTCAAATAATTGAAAATAAGATTAAAAAAGAAATTTCAGATGCATTTAGATATGCAGAATTATCAAAATTTCCAAACCCTAAAGAAGCTTATAAAGGAGTTTATGCCAAATAATCAAATTACATATTCTTCAGCAATTAATGAAGCTTTAAATTTTTCCATGAAAAAAGATAAGAATATGATCTGTTATGGATTGGGTGTAACAGACCCTAAAAATATTTTTTCTACAACTAAAGATTTAGAAAAAAACTTTGGTTCTAATAGAGTCTTTGATGTGCCTACTTCAGAAAATGCATTAACAGGAATTTCGATTGGAGCTGCTTTAAACAAGGTAAGATCAGTTGTTTCACATCAAAGATTAGATTTTTTTTTATTAGCAATGGATCAACTAGTAAATTCTGCTGCAAAATGGCATTATATGTTTGGATCAAAAACACCAATTCCTATAACTATAAGGTTAATTATAGGTAGAGGATGGGGACAAGGCCCAACACATTCACAAAATCTCCAATCATGGTTTAATCACATTCCAGGATTAAAAGTTGTAATGCCAACCTTTGCTAATGATGCTAGGGATGCTTTAATTTCATCAATTTTTGATCCCAATCCAGTTATATTTTTGGAGCATCGTTGGTTACATGAAAATAAAGAGACAAAAAAAAGAATTGGAAAAATAAAAAAAATTAAATCCAAAATATGCTTAAAAGGTAAAGATGTAACAATAGTCTCAACCTCATATTTAACTATAGAGGCGCTTAGAGCGGCCACATTTTTAAAAAAAAATTACAATATAAATGCTGAAATTGTAGATTTAATCTCTGTTAAGCCTTTGGATCTTAATACAATTTTAAGATCTGTAGTAAAAACTAAAAATTTAATTGTAGCTGACACAGGGTTCGACACAGGCTCCATAGCCAATGATATAATTTATCAAGTAATGAGCTCAAACAAAAAAAACATTGTTAAATCATTTCCTAAAAAAATAGCTATGCCAGATGTCCCTGAGCCAACAAGTTATGGATTAACAAAAAATTTTTATATCAGAGCAAATAAAATTGCTGACGAAGTATTATTGATGTTGAAAATTAAAAAAAATAAAAATTTAAATTTAATAGAACCGATACCTCATGATGTACCAGGAGATTGGTTTAAAGGACCATTTTAAAAATTATGCAATTTGAATCTGCAATCCTAAAAAAAAAAAATAAATCACTTTCCATTCAAAAATTTAATGTTCCTGAATTATTAAAAGGGCAGGTGCTTGTTAAAATATTTTATAGTGGAGTCTGTAGAAGTCAACTCATGGAAAAGTCTGGTAAACGTGGAAAAGATATTTGGCTACCCCATGCTTTAGGTCATGAAGCATCTGGTAAAGTAATAAAAATAGGTGCAGCTGTAAAAAAGGTAAAGATTGGAGATGATGTAATTTTGAGTTGGATAAAAGGTAAAGGAATAAATACAAGTGGTTTTAAAATTCGAAGTACAAATAATGAAATGGTAAATTTTGGTCCCATTACTACTTTTAGTAATTATTCAATAATTTCAGAAAATAGAGTTTTTAAAAAACCTAAAGACTTAAGCTTTAAAGAGGCTGTACTTTACGGTTGTGCGATACCAACTGGATCTGGAATTGTTTTTAATGAATTAAAAATTAAAAAAAAAGATAAAATCTTATTAATAGGAATTGGTGGTATAGGCTTAAGTTGTTTACTAGCACTAAAAGTAATTAAAGCTGAAAAAATATACATATTAGAAAAAAACAAAAAAAAAATTGATAAAATTAAAAAGTTAAAAATAAATAATATAAAAATTTATGATACTAAAAAAGATAAAGATTTTGACTTTTGTATAGATTGTTCTGGAGCAACAAAAATGATCGAATTTGGTCTAAAAAAAATAAAAAAAAATGGTATGGTTTTATTTGCAT
>TARA_B110000027_G_scaffold22925_1_pt1 | contig 14325 bp, 15 predicted proteins | sample TARA_B110000027 | Tara Oceans TARA_B110000027 (sample SAMEA4397101) | marine metagenome | biome: Polar Biome; feature: [SRF] surface water layer (ENVO:00010504); material: water (ENVO:00002006), including particulate matter (ENVO:01000060) such as... | depth 5 m
CTTCACATTCAACACCAGTGTAGATTGATACGTTGTTTTGCACTTTGACATTATTCCCTAATTCAACATACGGAGAAACTACTACATTCTGTCCAATATTGCACCCTTGTCCAATGGTTGAATTGTTCATAACATGACTAAAATGCCAAATTTTAGATTTATCTCCAATGCTTACATTTTCGTCAATAACTGCCGTAGGATGTGCGAAATAATTCATTAATAGTTATTATAAGATTCAAAGTTTTGGTGGTCTTTATTCTTTAGTTCCTCGTCTGATAGACTACAAAAGTAATCATAAGTAAATTTCAAACCTTCATTTCTTTGAATTTTTGGTTCCCAATCCAATATCTTCTTTGCCAAGGCTATGTCTGGTTTTCTTTTTAATGGATCATTTTCTGGCAAATCTTGAAATATAACTTGTTGAGAAGATCCTGATAATTTAATAATTTCATTGGCAAAATCTTTAATTGTAATTTCATTAGGATTGCCAATATTAATTGGATAATTATAATTACTTAGTAAAAGCCTGTATATACCCTCAATTAAATCATCTACATAGCAAAAAGATCTGGTCTGAGAACCATCTCCAAAAATAGACAACTCCTCTCCTCTTAATGATTGGCCAATAAATGCTGGTAAAACTCTTCCGTCATTCAATCTCATTCTAGGGCCATAAGTATTAAAAATTCTTACAATTTTTGTGTCTAATTTATGAAATCTATGGTATGCCATAGTAATAGCTTCTTGAAATCTTTTAGCTTCGTCGTAAACTCCTCTAGGCCCAATTGGATTGACATTCCCAAAATAAGATTCATCTTGTGGATGTACAAGTGGATCACCATATACCTCACTTGTCGAAGCAACTAATATGGTAGCTTTTTTTGCTTTTGCCAAACCAAGAAGATTGTGAGTTCCTAAAGAACCTACTTTCAAAGTTTGAATAGGTATTTTTAAATAATCAATGGGGCTTGCTGGAGAAGCAAAATGAAGAATATAATCTAAATCTCCCTCAATTTGAACATGTTTAGAAACGTCCTGTTCTATAAATTTGAAATTCTTATGGCTTGTAAATAAATCAATGTTTTTTTGGGATCCTGTAATGAAATTATCCATTCCAATTACTAAATAGTCTTCTTTTAAAAATCTTTCACAAAGGTGAGATCCTAAAAAACCAGCTGCTCCAGTAATTAGTACTTTTTTCATTTATTTAAATTATTAATTACTTTTCTACCAACACTTTGATAATAAAACTTTCTATCTTCCATAGATTCTAATGAATATAAATTTCTACCATCGAAAATTATTGGACTCTTCATTAAAGAATGCATTAAATTAAAATCTGGATTTCGAAATGCCGACCATTCAGTAGCAATTAATAATGCATCAACACTATCTAAAGCTTCTAGACTATTTTTAGAATACTTTATTTTATCTCCAACTAAATCTCTAACATTATCCATTGCCTCAGGATCATAAGAGATGACTTCTGCTCCTGAATTTGTTAATTCTTTGATAATAGATAAGGATGGCGCTTCTCTGATATCGTCTGTCTCAGGTTTAAAAGCTAGTCCCCATAAAGCAAATCTTTTACCATTTAAATCATCTCCAAAATAAGATTTTAATTTCTTTACTAAACTCATTTTTTGAATTTCATTTACTTCCATTACTGAATCAATAATTTTAAATTGGTAATTTTCAATTTGACCAGCTTTTTTTAATGCTTTAACGTCTTTTGGAAAACAACTTCCTCCATAGCCGATACCAGGGAATAAGAACCTTTTACCGATTCTAGAATCTGTTCCCATTCCTTTTCGAACCATGTCCACATCTGCCCCAATCATTTCGCAATAATTGGCAATCTCGTTCATGAAAGTTATTTTAGTTGCAAGAAAAGAATTGGAAGCGTACTTGGTAAGTTCCGCAGATTTTTCATCCATAAAAATTATAGGATTTCCCTGCCTTACAAAAGGCTGGTACAATTCTTCCATTAATTTCTTTGCTTTTTCACTACTTGTGCCAACCACTACTCTCTCAGGCTTCATAAAATCTTCAACTGCAAACCCCTCTCTTAAAAACTCTGGGTTTGAAACTACATCAAAACCTACCTTAGAAGATTCGCCAATTACTTTAGCAACTTTTTCTGCTGTACCTACGGGGACTGTACTTTTGTCAATAATTACTTTATAGTCTTCAATTATTTCACCAAGTTCTTTTGCAACAGAAAGTATATAGCTTAAATCTGCAGATCCATCATCACCTGGAGGAGTCGGAAGCGCTAAAAATATCAACTGTGCGTCTTTGATTCCTTCAGCTAAATCTGTAGTGAAAAAAAGTCTATTTTGAGCAATATTTCTTTGAAAAAAGTTATTTAAGTTAGGTTCATAAATTGGAATAACTCCATTTTTTAACTTTTGAACCTTTTTCTGGTCTATATCAACACATGTTACAATATTGCCAGTTTCTGCCAAGCAGGTTCCAGTTACCAGACCAACATATCCTGTTCCTATTACAGCTATTTTCATATTTATTATATTTTAAAAAAGCGAAATAAATTATCAATTATGAAATCCTGTTGCAAAGATGAAAGTTCTGTGTGCATTGGCAAAGAAAATACTCTTGATGAAAGCTCGTTAGTAACCTTCATATTTGTATGTGAATTCGGGATTTCTGAAAACATTTTTTGATGGTGAGCAGGTACTGGATAGTAAACCATTGCAGGTATATTTTTCTTAGCTAGAAATTCAATTAATTCATCTCTTTTAATATTCTCATTTAACTTTAAAGTGTACTGATGAAAAACATGATTTGATTCCATACTCCTATAAGGAAGAGTTAATTGATTTAATTCTTTTAAATTTTGATCGTAATAATTAGCAGCTTTTTGTCTATTTTGGATGTATTGATCAAGTTCTTTTAATTTAATTCTTAGTACAGCAGCTTGAATATTATCTAATCTCGAATTACACCCAACCATATCGTGGTAATATCTTTTACTTTGACCATGGTTAGCAATCATTCTAAGTTTTTCAGCCAACTCATCATCGTTGGTCATCATTGCGCCTCCATCTCCATAACATCCTAAATTTTTAGAAGGAAAAAAACTAGTACATCCAATATTTCCAATGGTTCCAGTTTTTTGGGGCTTATTAAAACCTAAATAGTCACTACCAATTGCTTGAGCATTATCTTCAATTACAAAAAGATCGTGTTTCTTTGCTAAATTCATAATAGATTTCATGTCCGAGGACTGCCCAAAAAGATGAACAGGAACAATAGCTTTGGTTTTTTTGGTAATTGCTTTTTCAACTTCTTCTACAGAAATATTAAAAGTTTTAGGATCACAGTCAACAAATACAGGTTTTAAACCCAATAAACCAATAACCTCAGCTGTAGCAATATAAGTAAAAGATGGAGTAATTACCTCATCTCCTGATTTTAAACCAAGCGCCATCATTGAAATTTGAAGAGCATCTGTTCCATTTGCACAGGTAATAACATGTTTTACACCTAAATAATTTGCCAATTCCTTTTGAAAGGATTTAACATGTTCACCGTTAATAAACTGTGTAGAACTCAAAACATCATTTATAGCTTTATCTACTTGAGGTTTTATCTTCATATATTGACTTTTCAAGTCAACCATCTGAATATTTAAATTATTTTCACTCATCTCTATAAATTTAGACTTGCGAATATAACTATATCTTAGATTTATGGCAATTCTTATATTTGATTTTTCTAATTAATATTTACACAAATTGACTCTATTAAGAAATATATTAATCATTTTACTAATCACAATACTGTTTTTAGGTCATGGAATATGTCAAAAAAATAAGGATTCTGTGATTTATTTCCCTTTTATAAGTATTAGTCTAGCGATACAATCTCCTCAAGGTGATTTAGCTAATAATTTTGGGGTAAATTCTAATATTGGACTTTCTCTTGGGTGGAAAAATAAAAAAAACCAAACTTTCGAATTGAATTATAATTTTATTCATAGTGAAAATGTTAAAAATACAAGTGTATTAGATCACTTAATAAATGACCAAGGATGGATTATTAATCAATATGGCGAAGAAAATCTATTCCTCATGTATCATAGAGGAGGATTAATTAGTTTAGACATGGGTAAAGTCTATAATATTATTGGACCAAATCCAAATTCTGGAATATTTTTAAAAGGGGGAATTGGAGCTATGTATCATAAAATAAGAATTGAAAATCAAGAAAATTTAATTCCTCAATTGAAGAAGGAATATTTAAAATATTACGACAGACTAACGGTTGGTCTACTATTGAAACAATACATTGGTTATCAGAATATGAGTAATAATAAGCTGGTTAATTTCACCATTGGAATTGAAGCCATAGAGGGGTTTAGCAGAGGGATGAGAGATTATCAAATTGACTTAATGGGTCCATATACTGAAAATAAATTTGATATTTATCTAGGGATAAGAGCTGGGTGGTTTTTTCCAGTTCTAAGAAAAAATCCTAATGAATTTTACTACAATTAAAATGAGGTTATTTCATTATCAAATTGCCATTGAATTATTAACCATCTATTTAAAAGTTGCTGCTATTTTTGGAAATGAAAAGGCAAAGAAATCAATAGAAGGCAAAGAAAAATGGCAAAAAGATTTATCAAATTTAAGTTCTGAAAAAAAAACATTTTGGATTCATTGTGCTTCTCACGGCGAGGCAATTATGACTAATGAACTTGTTAGAAAAATATTAAATGAAAAAAATAACCAAGTGGTAATGTCTTTTTTCAGCCCATCTGGTTATGATAATTATAGTTTTGAAGATGCTAATTTTTATAAATTTTATTTACCATTTGACAAAAAAAGAAAAGCAAAAAAAATAGTAGATTTTATAAACCCAAGGATTTTGATTTTTGCAAAATATGATCTGTGGCTTAATTTACTTAATGAATGCCACAAGAAAAAAATTCCAAGCATTGTGTTTTCGTCTAAATTCAGGAAGAGCCACTGGTATTTTAATATTTTTGGAACTAGCGCTAAAAAAGTTCTACAATCAATGAACTTAATATTAACCGCCGATTATTTATCTAAAGAATTATTAAAAGAAAATGGGTTTTCCAATGTTAAATTTTCTGGAGATACTAGGTTTGACTCTTTAAATGAAGTTAAATCAAATTTGGTTTTAGATATAAAGTTGCCATGCATTATTTTAGGATCGTCGTGGGAAAAAGAAGAAAGTATAACTGCTGAAATAATTAAGGCTATAGACAATGTTCATTGGATTATTGCTCCACATGAAATAAAAGAAAAAGAAATATTAAGAACTAAAAAATTATTTGGAAATAACGCTGAACTATACTCAAAAATTGATCTAAAAAAACCTATTCCTAAAGTTTTAATTATTGATCAAATTGGAATTCTTGCTAATCTTTATAACTACAGCGACATTGCATTTGTAGGTGGAGGATTCTCTGGAAAATTACACAATATTTTGGAAGCGGCATCCAAAGGGAACTTTCTTTTATTTGGGCCTAATATTAAGAACTATCCAGAAGCAGATTTGATGCTCAAAGAAAAAATTGCAAAAGTTATTCGCAATTCTAAAGAGATGAAAAATGCTATTGTAGACTTACTTAAAAATAAAGACACTTTAGAGAAAAAAAAGAAAAAAGCTATACAAATTATAAAAGAGAATAAAGGTGCTACAGAAATAGTCTGGAATGAAATCCAAAAAATGATTTAACTATTCTATGATTTCTGCATCTTCAAGTATGTAATTCAATTGATAAATATCATCAACATTTAGTTTTAAAGTTCCCTTGTAGGTTATTACTTGATCCATTCTTAAACCTTCATATTTTTTTACCATTTGAATCTCCATTACAGATTCGGGACCAGCTTGGCCACAAAAGAAACATGAACTGTATGGATTGGCAGAAAGCACATAATAGTCCTGAACAATATCAACTGGAATTATAAAGCCTCTAATTTGAACTTCTTTGCCATCCATTTCCTTTACGGACTGTGAGAACTTAGGAACCATGTAATAAGCTTGAAACTCTTCTGACCATATCTCGTCAAACTCTACATTTTTCAAAAGTTCCCATGTAATAATATTTTGACTGAAGATATTTCCAATAAAAAATAAAATAAAAATGAATGCTAAAATTATTTTGTTTCTCATATTTTGTTTTTTAATGTCTTAGATATATCTAATCTGTAAGCTGTTATTGCAGGAAATATTGCCGCTATCATTCCTATTAGTATGGTCAATAAAAGCAAAACTAATTCTAACTTATCAAATACCAAACCTGAAAATTGATAATTGTACTTAAAATTTAGAAATCTGGCCATAATTCCCATAATTGAGTGTCCCAATAACAATCCTGAAACACTACCAATTAATCCAATAAAAAACCCTTCTAAAACTATAGAAATAAAAATCAATCTAACACTAGCTCCCCCCACTCTCATCATAGATATTTCATACTTTCTGTCTTTCATAGAGTTTAATAATGTCACTACAATACTAAAAAGAGACAATCCAAAAATAAACAATGACAATACGTATAAAATATTCACAGCTGGTTCAATTAAGTCTAAAAGTTGTTTTATTTCAATAGCTGGTTCTGCACCCATTAAAGAGTTTTTTTGATTAACAATTCCTGGGATTGAAAATTTTGCTCTTGGTGAACTATAATTTACTAAAACTGCAGTAATTTCCTTGTTATCTTTATAATTTTCTGACACATGATCATGTGAATGATGTTCGTGTTCTTCAACTGTTTTCAAGTCAAAAGATCCTTTTTTATAATCGTGAGGATGAACTTGCCAAACACTTTCTAAAGAAGTAACTATTAACTGGTCAATAATATCTCCAGTTGGATTTAGAATTCCTACTATATGGTACAAAAAATCGTCATGGTCATGGATAGATTCTTCGATTCCGTGGCTACCGTTAAAAGAATCACCAATAACTAATTTTAATTTGGCTGCAACATTTGCACCAATTACCACTTCTAACGGTTTACTAAAAATATTTCCTTTGGATATTGAGGCATTATATATCTGTTTTATAAAACTTGGGTTGGTTCCAATTATTCTATGTTTTTTATAAGAATCTCCCAATGAAATGGGCACAGCATTTTTCACAAAAGGATGTTTGGAAAGAAAATTAACATCTTTGAGTTGGATATTCCCATTAGGGTAGTCTATGTGAAAAACATTGCATAATACAGATTGAAGTCTACTACCTTTTGCCCCTACTACTAAATCAATTTTGTTCGCATTTTCTTTAAACTTAGAATCCATTTGCTTCATGGTAAGGATAGATAAAACTATTACCATTATTGATGAACTAAGTAAAATAATAGAAAGTCCACTTGAGAGTGGTCTTGTTGTGATATTTCTCCAGGCTAACTTAAAAATCATTTAAATTTATTTGATTGGAAAACTTATCCTTTAGTCTTTTGTCGTGGGTTACGATTACCAGAGTAGTATTGTTTTCTTGAGATAAATTGGTTAATAAATCAACAACATTAAAACATGAATCATCGTCCAAAGCAGAAGTTGGCTCGTCTGCAAAAACAATAGATGGTTGATTAACCAATGCTCTTATTATTGAAATCCTTTGTTTTTCGCCTTCGCTTAGGTTTTGAATTTTAGAATTTTTCAACTTTAAGATATCAACCTTTTTTAAGAGCATATCAATTTTAGATTGATTTACTTTAGAAGACATATATTGTGAAAACCTCAAATTGTCATTAACAGAAAGGGACTTAATAAAATGAGGGGTTTGAAAAACAAATCCAATTTGTTGTCCCCTGAAATTATCTCTTTTATTTCTGGAGAGACTAAAAAAATCTAAGTCATTAACTAATACATTTCCGGTTTCTGGAGGCATTAATCCACCCAAGATATTAAGCAAACTAGTTTTTCCTGAACCACTTTTCCCAATGATCAACAATTGTCCACCGTAATCCAAATTTATATTTGGAAATTTAATATGGACATCTCCATATTTTACAGTGAGATTATTGGTGCGTATCAATTTTTTTTGATTTAATCCAAAAATATAAGCCAACAGCAACTAAAGGAATACTTAAGTATTGACCCATGGACAATAGCGAACTATTTCCCAATGTTTGATGTTCTTTAAAAAATTCTACAATAAACCTAGAGGTAAATAAAAGTGTGAAAAACACACCAAATAATTTTCCAGAATATAAATACCAATCTCTTTTCCAATAGCCCCAAAATAAAAAGCAAAAAATAAGCCAATAAGAAATTGCCTCATACAGCTGAGTGGGAATTCTTGGAATAATATATATTGGAAGTATTAACTCGTTGGTTGAACTAACTACAAAATCATTTTTATTAACAGAGGAGAAAAAGTCTGCATCAGAATCAATAGTTGTGAAATTAAATGCATTGGAAAAAGCTTCGGAGAAATAAGGATTTACTTTTTTATTGCCAAGGGGAACACTTACCTTTAGTTGAGAATATTTAATATTGTTAATTATAGTGTCGTTTGGTGTTTCATCAAAATTAATTTTCTCACTTTTTACACTAAAAAAACTTGCTATTTGATTCTTAGCTTTGTATTTGTAAAAAAAACCTGATTCGCTTTCAGTTCTTAACCCAACAATTTCAGAATTCATTAAGTTTCCAACTCTAATAAACCCTGCAGCTAAAGCAACGGCAACAACTAATTTATCCATTGTCCACATGGTCTTTTTATGGGTGACTTTTTTTGAGAAAATCCACATAGATATAATTAACGCAACTGCAGCACCATGGCTAGCTAAACCGCCTTTCCAAACCATTAAAATTTCGGAAATATTTTCTAAATAATAACTGGGTTCGTAAAAAAGAACATGTCCAAGTCTTGCACCAAGAATAGTACCTAAAACTGTATAAACAAGAAGTTTATCCATCCACTCTTCAGGTGCAGATTCGTTGTCAAACATTTTTTTTACTATTTGAAATCCAATCAAGAAAGAAAGTGCAAAAAATAAACTATAGTATCTTAATGTAATAAAACCATCATATAAAGCAGGATCGACATCCCAAGGTATATACAAATAAAAATTACTAATCATTTTACAAATTTAATACTAAAGAAGTGATTTAAGCAACAATCTGTTGGGTAATCAAAAGAGTATAACTAATTTCACTATATGAAAGTAGAACAAATTTATACTAGTTGCCTATCTCAAGGTGCTTATTTTATTGAAAGCAACGGAGAAGCTGCCGTAATAGATCCTTTAAGAGAAATTTCCAACTACTTAAAGCTTGCAGAAGAATCTAAATCTAAGATAAAATATGTTTTTGAAACTCATTTTCATGCAGATTTTATAAGTGGCCATTTAACACTAGCTAATAAAACTGGTGCAAAAATAGTTTATGGGCCACAAGCAGATCCAAATTTTGAATCAATTATAGCTGAAGACAACCAAGAGTTTAAAATTGGTGCAGTTACTATAACTGCAGTCCACACACCTGGTCATACCTTGGAAAGCACTTCTTATATTCTCAAAGATGAAAACGGAAAAGAACACTGTATTTTTACTGGAGACACCTTGTTTTTAGGAGATGTAGGAATCCCAGATGTTGCTCAGAGATACATGGGTGTTTCTAAAGAAGAATTAGCTGGAATTTTATACGATTCTGTAAATAATAAAATAAAACCTCTTCCGGATAATATATTAGTTTATCCAGGACATGGAGCTGGATCTGCATGTGGTAAAAACATGATGAAGGAAACGGTAGACACTTTAGCAAATCAAAAGAAAATAAATTATGCACTAAATGGGTCTTTTTCTAAAGATGGTTTTATAAAAGAATTAACAGATGATTTACCAGAACCTCCAACGTATTTCCCATCAAATGTAAAATTAAATCAAGATGGTTATTTAGATTTTGACAAAGTATTAGATAGAAGTTTAGTTCCTTTACAATTAGACAAATTTAAATCTTTATCTACCCAAGAAAACACCATTATTCTTGATGTAAGAAATCAAGACGTTTTTAAAATCGGATTTATTCCAGATTCTATATTTATAGGGTTAAATGGTGGATTTGCTCCTTGGGTTGGCGCTGTTTTAAAAGATATAAATATTAAAATATTACTAGTTTGCGAAGATGGGCAAGCTAAGGAAGCAATTATGAGATTGTCTAGGGTAGGTTTTGATAATTGTCTTGGATACTTAGAGGGTGGGTTTAGGATGTGGAAGAATTCTGGCAATCCAATTAACACAATAGGATCTGCAAATGCTAAAGAACTAGAAAAATTCATTAATAATAACATCAACATATTGGATGTTAGACAAGTTGGTGAAAGAAATAATGGGTATTTGAAAAACTCAGAGCATATTCCATTGGCACTAATAGACTCTGAAAATAAATCCTTGAATAAATCTTTAAAATATTATGTTCATTGCGCTGGTGGCTATAGAAGTATGATAGCATGTTCTATTTTAAAGAAAAAAGGATTCAATACTACTATTGATGTAGAGGGTGGATTTGGATCAATTTCCAATAATACATCTATGGAAATTTCACAGAACTAAAGACAAAATTGGCTACATTTCAAGAAGTAATTAAAGGGAATAAACCTGTATTGGTAGATTTCTATGCTGATTGGTGTAATCCATGTAAAATGATGAATCCAATACTGAAGTCAATCAAAAAACATTTTGGAGATGACATTAAAATCGTAAAAATAAATGTTGATAATAATGAAAAAGTTGCTGGAAAGTTTCAAATAAGAGGAATTCCAACTTTCATTCTATTTAAAGAAGGGGAAATAAAATGGAGAAAATCTGGGGTGATAGATGAGAAAGTATTTATTGATACTATAGACTCAAATATTTAACAAAGCTCTTTCTTTCCACATAACCTTATATTTAATCACTTGTAAAAATATTATTACTAAAAGTATAAATGGATAAAGGAGAAACATTGGCAAAGAATATCTCCACAAATATTTTTCCTTGTAAAAAAAGGATCCAACAATTAAAACAAATAAATCAGGTAATAGTTTGACTAAGGAAATAAATAAGAATAACCACTGAAAATTAAAAATACTTAATACTAAAAGTGGAACTATTGACAAATTACAAACTACAACTAATAAACCAACAATTTTAGTAGCCAATAATCCTTTCATTTTCATTTTTCCTGACCACCTTAAAGATCTTACAATCATATCTTGAACACTTTTAGAACCTTGAGTCTCAATAATTAAATTCTTGTTAAATAGAGTTTTAATGGATTTTTTATTGGCACTAAAACTATTAAGCAAATACATATCATCCCCAGAATGAATATGAAAATTTGAATGAAATGGATTTAATTCATTATAGCATTTTCTTCTAAAAATTAAACCTGCACCATTTGCTAAAATTGGGATTCCTAAACTGGCCATTCCAAGAGATATTACACTAATACTGCAAGATGAAATCCTAGACCAAATAACTCCGCTTCTCTCAATAACAGATGTTAAAAAAAAATCATGACTTAAATCGATATTCTTTTTGATGGCAGAAAAAAAAACATCCTTAAATGATATATCAGAATCCATAATCATTACAAATTCGGAAAGACTATTCTGCACACCTAAATCAATTGCTCTCTTTTTACCATGGTATTGGTCTAAAAAATGAGATTCACAATTTAAGTCTTGTTTGGTAATCCAATTATTAACCTGTGCTCTAGAAGAATCCGTTGAATGATCATCGACAAATATTATTTTGCTGATTGAGGAAGTATCTTTTTGATTCTCTAAAGAAAATAATAGATTTTGAATTCTATTTTCTTCATTTCTGTAAGGTATAATTAGTGTTAAGAAAGAATCTGATTGGTTACTTATTAAAGTTTTATTTACGCTTGTAAAACCTAGCGCAGCAACTACCATTAAAAAAAAATAAAACACAAAAAATCCAGCAAAAATTACCATTTTATATTTTTTGAAGAAAATAATAGGCCAGCGCCAATTAAAGCAGAAAATACAACATTTACTAACCACACTATAAATGAAACCATAGCAAACTTAATTCCCAATAAACTTCCACCTAGAAAAAAGATGGACAATGCTTCTCTTGTGCCAAGATTACCAGGAGCAAATGAAGGTAAAAAGGAAACTGATCCAAATAAAAGGCCAACTAAAATTATTAATTCTATAAAATTTGCTTCAATATTAAAACCTATAAAAAGAATATAATACTGAATAATAAAAACCCAATATCTAGACATTGCAAAAAATAAAACTCTTAATCTCCTTAGGGTGGTAATGCTATTTAAATGGACTGTAGAAATATTGAAATATTTAACCAATTTTAGTTTATTGACTATTGGATGCCAATTATTAGTAAATATAGTATAGCCAATAAAAAACGAAATTATTGAGTATAAAATTAAACCAACCAAAAAATAATCTTTTAATTCTGAAAAGAATTGAATTTTAAAAAAATACAAGTATAAAAATGAAAAAAAGGCCATTATTGTAGTAGTGAAAAGCTGAAAAAAATTTCCAGTAATTGTAGAAATAGTTACCTGTTTAGCTTTGTTTTTTAACACCCAATTTCTCCCAATAAAATTACCCAATCTTTTGGGGGTTATAATTGCAGTTAGGTTTCCTACATACACAGATTTTAAAACTTGTATGAAGGTTAAATCTTTAGAATAGGGTAAAAGAAAATAAAACTTTAGTGCTTCCAATAGCCAATTAACAAACTGTAAAAAAAAAATTAAAAAAAAGTATGGTATAATAGTGGTTGAAATACCATTAGAAATTAGGGTTAGTATATTTTTATGACTTTCAAAACTTGTTAGTATGTATAGAATTGCAAAAACAAAAACCAATAATGAAATAAAAAAAGTATTTTTAGAATAGTATTTAGAACCTGCTAAATAAAAATCTTTGAAAGACTTCGATAAAATTATTTTAGGTATAGATCCTGGCACTAATATTCTAGGTTATGGGTTAATAGGCATTACACGTAAAAAAATGACTTTGATAAGTACTGGAATTGTAAGAATGTCTAAATTGGAAAATCATCAGTTGAAGCTAAAAAAAATATTTGAGAGCATCACACATTTAATTGAAGAATACCATCCTGATGAAGTTGCTGTTGAAGCTCCATTTTTTGGAAAAAACGTCCAATCCATGCTTAAACTTGGTAGAGCTCAGGGTGTTGCTATGGCAGCTAGCCTTGTAAAAGGCCTCCCTATTGAAGAATATGCTCCAAGAAAAGTTAAACAAGCCATCACAGGGAACGGTGCTTCAAGCAAAGAACAGGTAGCCAAAATGATTCAAACCCTCTTGCAATTAAAAACTCTTCCAAAGGAGTTTGATGCAACAGATGGAATTGCTGTTGCTATTTGTCACTATTTTCAAAATACTCAGGAAAAAACCAGCAATTATACTGGTTGGAAAGATTTTTTAAAAACCAATCCTAATAGATCTATTTAAATGCTAAGATTTTATTAGTTGTTTTTTGAAAATCTTCTTTGTTAAATATCTTTCTTTGACTTTGAAAATTCATATCTGCTATTTCATTAATTGGAATTAAATGAATATGTGCATGGGGAACTTCTAGACCGACAACAGCTATTCCAATTCTTTGACATTTAATAGAATCTTCAATTTTTTTAGCTACTGATTTAGAAAATATAAATAATTCTGAAAGAATATCTTCAGGTAGATCGTATATATAATCAATTTGAGTTTTTGGAACTACAAGAGTATGACCTTCTTGTAATGGGTTAACATCTAAAAAAGCTATAAAATTATTATTCTCAGCAATTTTGTAACAAGGAATATCTCCTTTAATTATTTTAGTGAAAATAGAATCTTCCACTATCGCTCAATAGAGATTATTTCAAACTTCATAACTCCTGCTGGAGTATTAATATCTGCAATTTCACCAACCTCTTTTCCTAACAAACCCTTACCTATAGGTGAATCAACAGAAATTTTACCAGCTCGTATGTCAGCTTCATTTTCAGCAACTAAAGTGTAAGACATTTGCATGGAATTCTTAATATTCTTTATTTTTACTGTTGAAAGTATAAATACCTTACTATCGTCAATTTCGCTATCATCAATTAATCTTGCGTTAGCAAATTTATTTTTGAGCTTGGAGATTCTTGCTTCAAGCATACCTTGAGCTTCTTTGGCAGCATCGTACTCTGCATTTTCTGAAAGATCACCCTTATCTCTAGCTTCAGCTATTTGTTGAGATATTTTAGGTCTTTCAATAGACTCCAGATTTTTAATCTCATTCTTTAAATTACTTAAGCCTTCTTCTGTATAGTAACTAATTTCTGACATAGG
>TARA_B110000027_G_scaffold119682_1_pt1 | contig 14266 bp, 16 predicted proteins | sample TARA_B110000027 | Tara Oceans TARA_B110000027 (sample SAMEA4397101) | marine metagenome | biome: Polar Biome; feature: [SRF] surface water layer (ENVO:00010504); material: water (ENVO:00002006), including particulate matter (ENVO:01000060) such as... | depth 5 m
AAAAAAAAAATAGAGTTTTGAAATAATTTTTTTGAAGTAATAAAAGTTATCTTAGTCATTAAGTATTAATTTTCTATATTCTTGAATTATGTTTGTTAGGGCAAAATCCTTAATTCTTTCTTTTGATTTAGTTATATATCTTAATTTTGTATTATTATTTCTAATTTTAATCATTTTAGAAACAAGTTCTTTGATATTATTTCTTTTAAATATTAAACCGAATTTACCATTCTCTATAACGTCAACACAACCTTCGGCATCACTTGTAATGATTGGTAAATTACAAGCCATTGCCTCAATTAAAACAATACCAAAAGTTTCTAAATTAGATGGAAAAACAAAGGCATCTGATGCTTTAAAATGTAATAATAGTTCCTTATTGGGAAATTTAAAATTTTTATCTAAATATGGTATTTCATCATTAAGAATAAAATAATTTCCTAAATTATTTTTTTTTATTAATGGAATTAATTCTTCAGTATTTTTTCCAGTAATCATAATGATAAAATCGTTATATTTTTTTTTTAGTTCTATGGCAGCTGAAATTAAAATCTTAAAATTTTTTTTTGGATGATTTCTGCCACAGCAAAAATACACAAATTTATTTCCAGGTATTTTTAATTTTCTCCTAATTGCACTTTTAGAATCTTTTATAGAATATATTTTTTCATCAATTCCATAATTTATTTCTTTGATGTTATTTAAGGGTACATCAATCTTAGTAAATTCCTTTTTAATTCCTTTAGTTAGTGCAATTAAATAATTTGCAAATTTAAGATGTTTTTTAACTAAATTATCGATTTGTGAGTTTAATCTCAATCCATAATTTATCGTTTTATTTTTTTGAATATCTTCTCCAGGACAGATGACTATGAACGGAGTTTTCTTAAATTTTTTAGAAAAATTAGAAAACATTACACCAGTTGGATAGGCTAAATTTACAATTGTAAAATCAAATTTATACTTAAAAAAATATATTAAAAAATAAATATTGAATATTGTAAAAGCTATTTTATTATTAAATTTAAGCACCCACCATAATTTTGGTGGCATTGAATGAATTTTGAAATTAAATTTAGTTTTATCTAATTTGATATAATTTGAGTATGGTACGAAAAGATGAATATCAAATTCTTTTTTAAAATCAGCTAGTTTTTTTGCAATATTAAAAATTCCTATTTGAGAACCACCTGTTTTTGGTAAGAATGTAGGTGTAATTATACAAATTTTTTTTTTCATTAACTAACTAATTCTTCAAAAATTCTAATATAATTATTATCTACTCTTATTTCGTTTGACTGTTCCAATATATTTTTTGAATTAGTTCTAACTTTTTTTGAATTTAATGTGTCTATATTTTTTATTATGGATTTTGCCCACACCTTAGCTTGCATTTTTAGCAAAAAGCCATTTTTATTATTTCTAATTATCTCTCTAAATGAGGGCTCTGATGAATTTGCTATTACTGGAATTCCTGATGCCAAACTTTCAATTATTGTATTACCTAATCCCTCATCATAGCTTGGCATTAAATATATATCTGTTTTTTTTAAGTATTTTATTACATTCACATATTTTGGAATCATAATTATTCTCTTTGTTAATTTATTACTCTTTATATAATAAACCATTTCATTAAAATATTCTAAATCTCTTTCTTTTTTATTTCCTTTAGATACTAATGGTCCGCATAAAATTAGTTTAAAATTTTTAGGTAAAAATTCTATTACTTTAATTAAAAATTTTTGATTTTTTCTTGGTATAAATTGTCCCACATTTAGTAAAATTTTTTTTGTTTTTTTGATCTTATTTATTTTTATGAACTTATTTAGATTTATAGGGTTTGGTCGATACCAAACATTTTTATAACCCATTAATAAACATTTTTTTTTAAGAAATTTTGAAATTACAATAATCTTTGAATTTATATTTAAGTTTGGTTTCCAAAAATATTTCAAAATTGGAAAATTTTGATTTGGTCTTGCCGAGCTATTGACTAACTCAAGACATAAAGGAATATTTTTAGTTTTTGCATTAATAATAGCCGAAGCAGTTAAAATATTTGAACCAATGATATGGATCAAATCTGGTTTAAAATAATTTATCTCTTTTCTAACTGCTAAAAAATTTTTTATATAATTTAAAAAATTAAATCCTATATTTTTTTGGTTTGTATCTTTGAATCTTTTAATATTTAAATTTTTTACTTTAAATAATTTATTTGAGTTAAACTCTTCCCCTCCTGATAAAATATAAACATCTTTTGCTTTAATATATTTTTTTTTTAGAAATCTTAAATATAAGTTACTTATTCTTACACTTGGGCCTGAGTATTCAGGTAAAAATTTTGAAATTACTACCAATACTTTCATAATATTTGAATTTAATTGAAAAATAATAATGAGTATATATATATCAGGAGTTTATGACAAATGTTTCTAGTGAAATAATATATTTAATTTTAAGTGTCAGGGCTTATATAGGTTTTAAAGTAAAGTCCTTAATATTTTTTTTTTTAAATGGGCATATTTTCAGAAATAGAAATTTTACAGATTATAAAAAAAAGCACCTAGTAAACAAGCTTCACTTAGGATCAACTTTTAATATTAAAGGTTTTTTCAACTCACAAATAATTGGGAAAAATCCTATTAATATTACAAGTAAACTTCCATTTAAAAATGATCTTTTTGAGATTATATTTTCTACACATGTAATAGAACACCTACATAGAAAAGAAATTATTTTTTTCTTGGAGGAATCCTTCAGAATTTTAAAACCAGGTGGTAAAAATATTATTTTAACACCATCACTAGATAAGATAATTAAAATACTTTATATTGAAAATAATATTGATTTAAAAAATAAACTTCTCTCAAGACAAAAAAAATGGGAGAAAAAATCTGATGGAAATAACTGCTCATATATTAATGGAGTATTCAGAAATTATGGTCATAGATTTATTGTTAATTTTGACTTTTTAAGAGAAGAGTCAAAAAAAATAGGATATTCACAGATAAAAATAGTAAAAAATAATGAACTTCCTGATATAGATATAAATAATTATATAAAGAATTTCAAAAATGATGAAGGATGGAATTTAGAGACAGAAAGCTTCATACTTGAAAAATAAATAGAAAAGTATTTCAGTCAAGTAAATAAAAAAAAATTACACCTCTAATGGTTCTTAATAAGACAATATTCATATCCTTATAAAGTTTATAATTTAATTTACTATTTCACTAATTATCTTATTTATAGTTTTATTTGGAGTAAAGTTTACTTGTTATAGAATTTCTTGTAAAATTTTATTTAATTGTGTGCTTGGAATATAATTAATTAAACTTTTCAATTTTTTAACACAAGGTATTCTTTGTTTGCAATCTTCAAAACCTTCACCATAAACTTTTCTTAAAGGAACAAAATTAATTTTGGATTTTGAATTGGTAATTTTTTTTATTTTTTTTGCTAAAGAAAGAATGGTTATTTTGTTAGCCCCACCAACATTTATAACCTCACCATAAGTTTTTTTGGCTGGAATAATTTTAATCAAGGAAGTTACTACGTCTTGTACGTATGTAAATGTTCTGCTTTGTTTTCCGTTTCCATAAACAGTTATTGGCTCGTTGTTGATTGCTTGAGAAAAAAATCTTGGTATAACCATTCCATATTGTTTAGATTGTCTCTTACCGACTGTATTGAAAAGTCTAACAATAGTAACTCTTAAATTCTTTTCTCTAAAATATGACATTGCTAAAAATTCATCAGAAATCTTTGAAGAAGCATAATTCCACCTAATAATCTTGGGGTTTCCTAAATTTAAACGCGCATCTTCTCTTAAGATTTTTGAGCTCAATCCATAGACTTCTGAACTTGAGGTAAAAATTATTCTTTTTTTAAATTTAGATGCCAAATTAAAAATTACTTTAGAAGTATTTAGATTATTCAATATTGAATTAATTGGATTCTGCATAATATTTTTTACACCTACGCTAGCTGCTAAATGAAAAATGATATCAATTTTTTTTACTAAAGTTTCTAAATGCTTATATTTAGTTATTTCTGATTTTATAAAAATTAGTTTGCTACTCTTATTTATTTCAAATTTGAGGTTTATCTTGTTTCCTGTTGTTAAATCATCAATTACATAAACTGTATTGTTAAATTTTAAAAGTTCTCTTGCTAAATTTGAACCAATAAACCCAGATCCACCAGTAATTAAAATTTTTTTATTTCTAATCATCAATTTTATAATTTTATAATATTCTTATCCTTACCAAGTATACCTTTAACGTCAAAGATTAATCCTCTACCATTTCTTAATAAATTTTTAATATACTTAGGACCAAATTTTATAAATTTATCATGTTTAACTGATATAATAACCCCATCATATTTAAATTTTACTAATTTTTTAATAAAAATTTTTTTGATTGGAGTCTTAATGTCTTCTAAATTCACATTAGGGTCATATATATCCAAATTGTAAAAATTTTTTTTTTTTAAAAAATTTATCATATTTTCTACTTGTGTATTTCTTGTATCTGTAACATTTTCTTTAAACGTGTAGCCCATTATTAGTATTTTAGGCTTTTTAAGTTTTGGATTTTTCTTTTTTAATTCTTTTAAAAATAAATTAACAATATGGATATACATCCTGTCGTTAATATTTCTTCCTGATAATATTACATCTGGTTTATAACCATGCTGTTTTGATATGTATGTTAAATAATATGGATCTACACCAATACAGTGGCCACCAACTAATCCTGGGTAATAATTATTAAAATTCCATTTAGTTTTGGCACAATTTAAAACATCATCAGTATCTATTTCAAGTTTGCTGAATACAATTGAAAGCTCATTCATTAGCGCAATGTTTAGATCTCTTTGAATATTTTCAATTACTTTAGAAGCCTCAGCAACTTTAATTGTTTTTGCTTTATAAGTTCCAGCCTTAATTATAGTTTTATACACTTCATTTATTACTCCCAAAGCATAATCACTGCTACCCGAAACGACTTTTATAATATCTGTAATTTTATTTTTTTTATCTCCTGGGTTTGTTCTCTCAGGACTATACCCTAGGTAAAAATCTCTATTAAGTTTTAGCTTACTTTTTTTTTCTAGAATAGGTAAACAGTAATTTTCTGTAGCTCCAGGATAAACGGTCGATTCATAAACAATAAATGAATTTTTTTTCATTACGCTAGACACTTCTTCTGTTGCTTTTCTTATATAACTCAGATCGGGAGTCTTATTCTTTAATATTGGACTTTGAACAGTAACTATAAACATATCTATGTTTTTTAGATCACGAATATTGTTCTTAAAAATTAATTTTTTTGATTTTATTATATCTGTAGAGCTAATTTCTTTATTAGAATCAATGTTATTTTTTAAATTTTGAATTCTTTTTAAATCTTTATCATATCCTATTGTCTTAAATTTTTTTCCGAACTCGATAGCAAGTGGCAATCCCACATAACCTAAGCCAATAATTGCTATATTTTTAATTGGATTCATTTGAGCTCATATATTCTATTTTAGATTTTTTCCTAGTAGAAAAATTATCAATTAAATATATTGTATTTGAGTACTTTAAAAGTTCTTTTATTAAATGAGTGCCTATAAATCCTAACACTTCTATAATAGTATTTTTTTTATTTTTTTTCATACAAACTTTTGTTAATTTTAAAATCATTTATATAAAAACTTGTCTTGTAAACATATGCTTATAATTAATAATTAACATTAAAAATAAAATAGAGCTAATTATTAATTTTAATTATCAATTTTATTAAAAATTTTTAATAGTCTGTTTGTGCTATTTTCAATATTATAATATTTAAAACTTGCAAAGCTATTTTTGGACATCGTTAGGTATTTTTTTTTATTATATAATAATTCTTTAACCTTTAAATTTAGTTTATTTATATCTCTAAATTTAATTAATTCTCCATTATATCCATTTTTAATGACCTCATTAACTCCAATAATATTCCAACCAATTAAAGGAAGTCCAAAGTTCATAGCTTCTACCAAAACTAATCCAGCCGATTCTCTATGTGATAAAAGTAAAAAAAGATAACTAGACTTGTAAAAACTTTCAATATCCATTCTATTGCCAGGAAATATTACATATTTTGAATATTTTTTTAATAAATTTTGATAATATTCGTAGTCTCGATAACCTCCCAAATAAATAAATTTTATCTTATCGCTTCCTATTTTTTTTGCTAATTCACAAAATTCTTCTACACCTTTATCTTTAACAATTCTTCCAGCTGATAAAATTATTTTTGTATCCTTTGATAAATTAAATTCCTTATGGATTGTTTTAATATTGTTAGAATTATAATCATCTACACCATAAGTGTTTATTATTATTTTATTTTTATCAACATTGAACTTTTTAATTACTGTAATTCTAGATGCTTCTCCAGGAACAACCACAAATTTTGCTAAGTTAAAATTAAAGACGTTAAATTTTCTATAAATTTGAAATAATAAATCTCTTATTCTAAAATTAATTAATAAACTTATATCAAAAGCTTTTATAGGTTTGTTTATAATATCTGCACCATGCCAGTGGGATATTAATGGTGTATTAATTGATTTACTTAAAAAAAAATTTAAATGAGGAAAGTGAGTATTAACAATAGTAAATTTCTCTTTAATTATTAATTTTTTAATTTTATCTCTTAATCTAAATATTCTAAAAAATCGAAAAAAATTCTTTGGTGTTTCTTTTGGAAAATTTATTAATTTTACATTAATATTATTATTTTTTAATTGCTTGTAATAAATATCTTTTGTCCCTCCATATAAAAGAAGGTATGGAATCTTTTTTGCATTTAAAACTTTACATACTCTTAACAAATATAAACCGGCACCATCTATTGCGGGTTTTCTCTGATCTCTTAGGAAAAGAATTTTCATTTTATTCATCATTACCTTTTTTTACAAAGATTTAAATAAATCATATTTAGAAAGCTTCTTAGACTTCTCAACAGATGAAAAAATTTTGTTTTTATCAAAAATAATATTTGGTTTATTAGTTGTTATTGTGTTTACAAAGGAAACTCTTTTTCTTAAGTAATTTTTTGTTAAATTAGTCATTTCAGACTCTTTATTGTAAATCATAACGCAAGGTACGCTTTTTAACAGTGCATATCCAAAAGCTGTACATCGATGATAGGTGAAAAAAGAAATATCAAACTCTTGATATATATCTTCATATTTCTCATATAAAATATTAGGTATATCTTTAAATAATTTTTTAGTCTCATTTCTTCTATCTGGGTGGGAATTATAATAAACATCATATTTTTTTTTTAGACAATTGATTAAATCTATTTCTAAATTTGATGATAGTGAAATACTTTGATACGGACTATTGATATCTGGTAAAACTGTTTTTGGATAACCTAATATTATTATTTTTTCTTTTTTTTTATTTATTCTACTTTTATTTTCAACTACATTAAATTTTTTCTCTATAAGAGAAAATACTGGATTTTTTTTTAGATAAATTGGTTTAAGTTTTTTTGAAAATTTTAATTCTTTGAAAATTTCTTTATAATTTTTTAAATAATGTTTAGTAGTTAATAATTGAGAACTGCCAATAAAACCTCCGTCGTCTATAAGAGAGGGCTTCATGTTAGTGATACCAGCAAATCCATGATTTACCGTAATTGTTTTAGATTTTCCTAGATAATTTAAAGCTCCAATAAATATTCTATTCCAAATAAATACATGTTTAGTGGTAATCAAATCAAATGTTTTATTTTTGTATAATAAAATCATCTGAGAATAAGCATCATAATAAAAATAAAATTTTTTTTTAATTTTAAATTCAATTTTTTTTTTATCTATTCTATTTATTTTAAATATTTTACATAAGTCTTTGACATAATAATAGAAGCTGTTTTCTAAATTTTTATCTTTTTTTATATAATTAAATTTTTTTAAATTAATATTAATCCAAGGATCAATTTTTATAATTGATAAAGAATTTTCTTTTGTATATGCATTAATTTCTGAATCAATATTACCAAGGACATAAATTTTTTTTTTATAAAAAAATAAAGTTGAATATATAAAGTTTTTAATAACAAAATATATTTTTCTAATAAAACTTCTTTTAAAGTTTATTTTGTCATTTCTTTTGTCATAATCCTTAATTAAGGCATTAATTCTTTTTTGATTTTTTTTATCCTCTATACTTAGAACTAAATTAGTAACGTAGTAAATTAATTGCGTAGAAGATAAGCCAAACCAATATGTTTTTTTATCTTTAGATTTAATTAAATTGTTAATATGAATTGTCTTAACTTTTTCAAAAACCTGTTTATATCTGTGGTCAAAAGTTTTTGCCATTGTATTAATTATTTTGATGATTAGAGTTTAAATTATGATAATAATAAATATTAACTTTAAGTAAACAAAATACACCATTTAAAATGAAAAAAAACTATATCACTTCCATTAATGAAAATATTAAAACCCATAAGAAACTAGCTGTACTTGAAAATAAAGTAAATCAATCAATAGATAAAATTTATAAAACCATAAAGTCTGGTGGTAAAATATTTACCTGTGGTAATGGAGGTTCAGCTGCTGATGCACAGCACCTTGCTGCTGAATTTTTAGTAAGACTACGACCAAATAAAAATAGAAGAGCATATCCTATGATTTCACTAGCCTTAGACACTTCTACATTAACTGCTTGTGGCAATGATATTGGTTTTGATAATATTTTTTCAAGAAATTTGAGCGCTTTAGGTGATAAAAAAGATTTACTCATAGCAATTTCGACATCGGGAAATTCCAAAAATATTATCAATGCTTTAAAAGAGGCAAACAAAATGAAAATTTTTAGTATTGCTTTTTTAGGGTCAAAAGGTGGTAATGCAAAAAAATATACTGACCTGAAACTAATAGTTCCATCAAATAATGTTGCAAGAATACAAGAGGCCCATATTTTTTTAGGACATTATATTTTAGAAAAAGTTGAAGATTTACTTATTAAATAAGTATTTAAACTTTAATATGTGCTCTAAGTTTTTTTGCAATTGGCTTTTCAGCTTCAAAAATGTGACCTAACTTATCCTCACCCACTGCCAACAGCATTTTTTCCAATGAGTCTGTTAAATGCTTCATTCCTTTAAATTCTAGAGATGCTGATTGATCACTACCATACATACTTCTATCTAGCGTAATATGTCTTTCAAGTGAAGATATATTAAGCATAAGTGCTGCCAAAGAAACTGCAACACCATTTTCATGTCCACTATAGCCAACATTACAATTAAATTTACTCTTTAAAGAATTAATTGTAATTAAATTAGCATCAGATATGTCCATCGGATAAGTTGAAACACAATGCATTAATTCAAATGAACAATCTTCTTTTTTAAATATATTTACAGCATCTTTTATATTTTCTAGATTTGACATGCCGGTTGAAATAAATGTATGTTTTTTTCTCTTTGCAACCTCTTTAAGAAATGAAGTATCAACTATCATTGCTGATGCAATTTTGTGGTAATTAAAATTATAATTATCTGAAAAATTCAAACTATCCTCATCCCATGCAGAAAAAAACCAGTCAATGTCTAGCTCTTTGCAATATTTATCAATTTCATCATATTCTTTTTTCTCAAATTCTAATCCATTTTTTTGATCTCTTTGAGTATTTCCCCACGGACTATCACGCAACGAATCTAAAATTTCTTTTGAGTAAACTAAATTAATATTTCTTTTTTGAAATTTGACGGCATCAAATCTTGCTTCTTTTGCACTTTTTATTAGGTCTTTTGCAATTTTAATATCACCATTATGGTTAATGCCAATTTCTGCAATTAAAAAGGGTTTTTGTAAATCCATATTATTAATTAAAATGTGTTAATTTGAAATTTTAGTATAGTATATGTTATCGAAGGTCAAATATATTATCATTAAATGAACTTAGTTGCAGAAATAGGTATCAATCATCACGGAGATGAAAAATACACATTGGATTATGTTGACAGGCTAATTGATACAAAAATTGATGCTATTACAATTCAATTTAGAGATCCTCAATTTTATAAAAAATATCAAAAATTTATTTTGGATGATAATTTGTATGGATTAATTAGCTCCAAGATAAAATCTAAAAACAAATTGTTTGGAGTGGCACTTAAAGACCCTGATAAAATTGATTTTTTTGAAAAAATAGATGTAGATTTTTACAAAGTAATTGAAAATGATTTAAAAAATGAAGAATTAATGGAACGAATTTTTAAATCAAATGCAAAAAAAATATATTTATCTACCGGAATGTCTGACTCTGATGAAATTAAAGGTGTATTGGATAAATATAAAAATATTGATAAAAAAAGAATTATATTAATTCACACAACATTAAGTAATAAAATTAGTAAAGTAAATTTAGAGTCAATAAGGTTTATGAAAGAAAAATTTTTGATGGATGTGGCATATGGAAGTCACTGTGAAGATTATAAAAGTATCCTTATATCAATTGGTTATTTACCTGAATCCATTTTCTTTTATGTAAAAGGTGATAAATTTGAAAAACATCCTGATGAAGAGTACGCAATTAATCTAGATTTTGTTGATAAGTTGATAACAGAAGTAAATCACTCACAATTATCAATAGGAGATTATAGTAAAAAAAAAATTTTTGATATAATACCAGAACAAAGTGTGGAAAAATTATGAAAAAAAAAGCTTTAATACTTAGATCTTCAAGTGGATTAGATAAATTAGCTCAAAGCGTTTTAAAAAATAAAATAAAATACTTAAATGGTGTAACAATTAATTTTGATGGTAGTTTATCAGGCAATATATTTTAGCTAAATGTATAAAAAAAAAAACTTTATAGCAATTATTCCTGCAAGAAAAGGTTCCAAAGGTGTTGAGAATAAAAATATAAAAAAAATTAATGGCCACCCATTAATAGCTTATAGTATAATTGCTGCATTAAATTCAAAATATATTGATGAAGTCTATGTTTCTACAAATTGTAATAAAATCAAAAAAATTTCGACAAAATATGGTGCTCAGATAATTAATAGACCAGAAAAATTAAGTAATGATATTATTATGCCGGATAGTGCTGTAACACACGGCATTAATCATATTGTTGAATTTTTAAATAAAAAAGTTGATAATATTGTTTTCTTACAGCCAACCTCTCCTTTAAGGTCAAAAAAAGATTTAGACAATGCTATAATTAGTTTTAGTAACTTTAAGTGTGATGCTCTATTTTCAGCAGTTGATTTACATCCCTGTTTGTGGTCCGAAAAGAAAAATAGAAATTCTAAGCCACAAAATTATAATCCCTTCAAGAGAATAAGACGCCAAGACGGCCAGATATCAGTGGTTGAAAATGGATCTTTTTATATTTCAAATAAAAAGACTTACCTTAAAAATAATAATAGATTTGGTAAAAAAAATAGATCTTTTTTAATGAATTATTTATGTTTAACTCAAATTGACAATATTGAAGAATTTAAAATTATAGAGGCAATTTTTAAATCAAAAGAGTTTAAATACTTAAATTTAGTTAAACCGTAATAAAAATCTATGCAAAAACTTTTAAAAAATTATTTCAATTTTAAAAATAAAAATGTAATTATCCTTGGAGGATCAAAAGGAATAGGTCTGACAATAGCTAAAAAGCTAATAGATTTAGGGGCAACTGTGATTATCGTCTCTAGGACAAAACCAAACTTGAATATTGTATTTTTTAAATGTGATTTTGAAGATTTACAGGAAGTCAAAGAAGTGACTGAAAAAATTAAAAAAAATTATAAAAAAAATTGGGCAATAGTTAATGCATTAGCAATGACGATTCCATCTAATAAAAAAATTCAATTACCAGAAATCTTTGAGAAAATTATTAATATAAATCTTATAAATCATTATTACTTTATTTCAGGTATTGTCTCAACCGTTGAGGTTGGTGGTTCTATTTTAAATATTTCGTCTATTTATGGTGATTTAGCATTTCCAGGCAATCCTTCATACTCATCATCAAAATCTGGCCTTAATGGATTAACTAGGTCTTTGTCTTATGATCTGTCAAAAAAGAAAATCAGAGTTAACTCTTTATCTGCGGGTTATATTAAATCTAATATGACAAAAAAATCATATAAGAATAAAATTAAGAGAAAAAAAATTAGTAATCACACTTTATTAGATAGATGGGGTAACTCAATAGAAGTGGCAATGCCAGCAATTTTTTTAATTTCAAACGCATCAAGCTATATTAATGGTCAAAATATAATTGTTGATGGTGGATGGTCAGTTAAAGGTTTTTACCAATGAAAATTGGATTTATGCAAGGTAGGTTATCCAAAATAGAAAGGGGAAGAATTCAATCTTTTCCTTTTAGCAATTGGACTAATGAATTTACTTTAGCAAAAAAAAATAATTTCAAGATAATTGAGTGGACAATTGATAGTTTTAAAATAGATGAAAACCCAATTCTTACTAAAAAAGGGATTCACAAAATAAAATATTTAAAAAAAAAAACTGGAATTAAAATTGATAGTATTACTTGTGATTTTTTTATGGAAAATCCATTCTATAAAGATGAAAAAGAAGATCTTAATTCATTAGAATATTTAAAAAAAATTTTGATAGCTTCAAAAATTTTGAACATTAAGTATATTGTATTACCAATTGTAGACTTTAGCTCTATAAAAAAAAAGAAAGAAAAAGAAAAATTAATTAATAATATCAAATTATTTGAAAAGCTAATACCAAATACGACAAAAATTTTATTTGAAACAGACTTTGCTCCTATGGAAAATTTAAAGTTTATTAAAAGTTTTAATGTTAAAAAATTTGGTCTCAATTATGATACTGGGAATAGCGCGCATCTTGGGAATGATGTTAAAACTGAAATGAAAATATTTTTTAAATATATAGACAATATTCATATAAAAGATCGAAAAAAAAATAAATCTACAATTGCCCTAGGTAAAGGTGATTTTGATTTCAAATTTTTTTTTAAATTCCTTAAATCAAAAAAATATTCAAAAAACCTCATATTACAAACAGCTAGAAGTCCTCAAAATAGACATCTTCATTTGCTTAAAAAAAATAGATCGTTTATTAATTCTTTAATAAATGAATTTAAAACTAAAGAATAAAAAAGTTGTCGTAACAGGCGCTTCTAAGGGTATAGGTCTTGAGATTGCTAAAAGTTTTTCAAAGCTAGGCTCAACTACTTTTATTAACTCCAGAAATATAAAAAACCTCAAAAATGCAAAAAAAATAATTAAAAATAAAAATTTGAATATATTTTCTGGTGATTTAACCAGCATTTCTGACACAAAAAAATTTTATGATTTTGTTAAAAAGAATACCAGTGTAATTGATACTCTTGTTTGTAATATAGGCTACAGTACACCTAACAATTTGATTGGAGAAGAAAATTATGATAATTGGATAAATTCTATTCATCTAAATTTGTTATCAGCAATTAATTCTATCTACTATTTTAAAAAACTATTAAAAAAATCAAAGGCTCCTTCTATAGTATGTATTTCCTCAATTTGTGGGGTGGATGCTTTAGGAGCTCCTATTGATTACTCGGTTTCAAAGGCTGCATTAATATCTTTTGTAAAAAATCAAGCAAAAGTTTTAGCTAGAAATAATATTAGAATTAATTCTGTCTCTCCTGGAAATATTATATTCAAAGATGGAAATTGGGACCATAAAATTAAAAAAAATAAAAAAAAAGTTATGAATTATATAAAGAATAATGTTCCGCTTAATAAATTTGGGACTACCAAAAATATTGCAGATATTGTCTTGTTTTTATCTTCTGAATTATCTTCTTTTACTACTGGCACAAACATAATTGTAGATGGAGGACAAACAAGATGAAGCTAAAAAAAAAGGTTATTATTGTAACTGGTGGTGCTGGTTTTTTGGGTTCTGTTTTTTGTGACTTAATAATTAAATTTGGTGGTAATCCAATAATCTTAGATAATAATCAACTTCTCTTAAATCAGGAATTAAAAAGAATAAAAAAAAAATATAAAAAAAATATACTAGGTTTTTGTGTGGACATTTCTAATGAAAAAGAAATTAATGAGACAAAGATTAGAATATTAAAAAAATATAAAAAAATTGATGCATTAGTAAATAATGCTGCTCTAAATCCTGATGTAGATTTTTTAACAAAGAATGATTGTAGTCTTGAAGAGTATCCAATGGATTTTTTTCAAAAAGAATTTGATGTAGG
>TARA_B110000027_G_scaffold21948_1_pt1 | contig 14251 bp, 14 predicted proteins | sample TARA_B110000027 | Tara Oceans TARA_B110000027 (sample SAMEA4397101) | marine metagenome | biome: Polar Biome; feature: [SRF] surface water layer (ENVO:00010504); material: water (ENVO:00002006), including particulate matter (ENVO:01000060) such as... | depth 5 m
ATTCGTTGTTCTTGTTACGAATAGTCACCTAAGCTTTTTATTAACTTTAACTACTACTTTTATTACTTTTTTAATTGCACTTTTTCTATATCAAGAGGTTCAAAAACATTCTTCAATATCATATGCATTAGGTAATTGGTTGCCTCCATTAGGAATTGAATATATCATTGACCACGTCTCTATTATCCCAATAATAATAATAAGTGGAATTGGCTTTTTAGCAACTTTGTTTGCATTTAAAATTATGCCTTCAGAGTTAGGTAAGAGTTCTATATCTAAAACTTATGGACTTTGGCTTTTAGCAATATCTGGTCTTATCGGATTAGTTACAACTGGTGACGCATTTAATCTTTTCGTATTTCTAGAAATCTCTTCATTAGCTTCTGTTGCATTAGTGGCAATGGGGGCTAAACAAGATAGGCAAGCATTAATAGCTGCTTATAATTATCTTATAATTGGAGCAGTTGGAGCAACTTTTTATGTAATTGGTGTTGGTTTGTTATATGCAATAACTGGAACATTAAACATGGCTGACATTACTAACAAATTAGCTCTTATGGAAGATAACAGAGCTTTAATTGCAGGTTTTGGCTTTATGATTGTTGGTATAATGGTTAAGGCAGCAGTATTTCCTTTGCATATTTGGCTTCCACGAGCTTATGCGTATGCACCTTCAGCAGTGTCTATACTTCTTGCTGCAACCGCAACAAAAGCTTCACTATATATCCTTGCTCGCATTCTATTTTCAGTCTTTTTGCCTACAGAAAATTTAGTAAGTTTTACACTTACATATATAATACTTCCTCTATCAATATTTGCTATGTTTGCAGGAACAATAATGGCGATTTATGAAAAAGATATCAAAAGATTATTGGCTCATTCATCAATAGCTCAAATTGGTTATATTACGCTCGCTTTTTCAATTGGAACAAAATCAAGTGTTGCAGCTGGTTTCATTCATATGTCAAACCATGCCTTAATTAAAGGTGGCTTGTTTATGGCTATAACCTCAATTAGTTATTATATTCAAAAGAGAGTTACTATTGATAACTTATCGGGATTAGGAAAGGCAATGCCAATTACCTTTTTTTGTTTTATAATTTGTTCTCTTAGTTTAGCAGGACTTCCCTTGACTGCAGGTTTTATTTCAAAGTTATACCTAATTAAATCAGCAATATCATCTGAAGGTTTATGGTTAAGTTTTATGATACTATTCAGTTCAGCTTTGTCTTTAATATACTTATGGAAAATGATTGAAGCTTTATGGTTAAGTCCATTAAATAGACAAGATATTAAGATCAAAGAAAAACCTGTTATTTATACTTCATTATTATTAATTACTTTTTTAAATATTTATTTTGGATTAGATGCCAGCTTGATAGTCAACAGTAGTTTTAATGCATCTGATTTACTTTTAGGGATAGATAGATGATCTCTATGGAAAATTATATTTTATTAACAATTCTTAGTCCTTTGTTGGTTTGTATTCTAACTCCTTTTTTATCAAAAAATGTATTTTTAAGAGATATAATTGGACCGATAGGTGGAGTTTTTAGCTCTTGGGGAGCTATAGAAATAACAAGATCTGTTCTAAATGGAGAACATCCGTCAATTGAAATTTTTCAAATTGCTGAAGGTTTAACCATAGGTTTCAAAATTACTCCTTTAGGGGCAATATTTGGGATAGTTGCTTCTTTTCTTTGGGTTTTTGCAGCTATATATTCTGTTGGGTATATGAGAGGCAATAAAGAAAAAAATCAAACTAGATTTTTTACTTTTTATGCAGTAGCGATTCATGCAGCATTATGCATAGCTTACTCAGGAAATTTGTTAACATTATTTATTTTTTATGAAATCTTAACTTTTTCAACATACCCACTTATAACTCATAAACAAGACGAAGTAGCAAAAAAAGCTGGCCGCATATACATGACCATTTTAGTTGGCTCATCAATATTATTACTATTACCTGCGATTATATGGGTTTGGGTTACGACAGGGACACTTGAAATGTCTCAGAATGGCATGCTGAGTGGAAAGCTTGATCCTAAATATGCCCCATATTTACTAATGATGTTTGTTTTTGGTATTGGCAAAGCCGCATTAATCCCACTGCACAGCTGGCTTCCAGCCGCAATGGTAGCACCTACCCCTGTTTCTGCCCTTTTACATGCAGTAGCTGTAGTTAAAGCAGGTGTATTTACAATGCTGGTTATATTAACAAATGTTTTTGGCATTCAATATTTAGCAGATACTGGATCGTCCAAATGGTTGATTGGATTAGCATGTATTACTCTTATTTCAACAAGCATTATAGCAATATATAAGGACGATTTAAAAGCAAGACTGGCCTACTCAACTATCAGCCAACTTTCTTACATTACTTTAGGGGGAGCTTTAGCATCGTCATATGCCACTCAAGGTGCAGCACTTCATATTGTAACTCATGCAGCAGGAAAAATTACGTTATTTTTTGTAGCTGGTGCGATTTATGTTGGAGCAAATATTTCAAAAATATCAGAACTAAATGGGCAAGGAAAATCTATGCCTCTTGTTTTTCTTGCATTCTTTATTGGTGCTTTATCTATAATTGGAGTTCCTCCAATGGGCGGATCATGGAGCAAGCTTTTTTTGATGATGGGGGCAGTTGAGAGTGATTATTTATTTGTTATAATTGTTTTATGTATTTCAACTATATTAAATGTGTATTATTTAATGGAAATACCTGCCAGAGCGTTCTTTTCCAAAAAAATTAAAAATATAGATGTCAAAGTACCTAATTTAATGATTATACCAACAATGATTACATGCTTTTTAACAATAATTTTATTTTTTTATATTGAACCTTTTAAAAACTTAACTTTATTAATGGTAGGTAAATAATGAAATTATTTATAAAAAAATTTGGAAAGATCAACTCTTTTGTTCTTTTTTTATGCTTACTACTATTAGCTCTAGAGCTAATAGGACATAGATATGGTGAAACTGATATTGAAGATTTAATGTTTTTCCCTTCTTTTTTTGGATTTTTATCTTGTATTATAATCTTCAAAATTGGTGTTGGTCTTAGATCATTTCTAATGAAAGATGAGGATTATTATGATAGATAATTTCCCTCCAGGTTTTATAATGGTTTTAGGTGCTTTACTAATTCCATTCTTACCTCATATTATAAAACAAATTTACATGATGATTTTAATATTAATATCTGCTTTTGGTTTAACCCTAGGCTTTGGTATTCATTCAGTTATAACTATAATGGAATTTGATTTTATTGTTTTTCAAGCTGACGAACTAACCTTTCCATTTGCTATAATCTTTCATATAGCTGCAGCTTTGAATGTTATATATGGAGCTCATGAAAAACATTGGAAACAACATGTTGCTATAATGAGTTACAGCGGCGCAGCAATTGCTGCAATTCATGCAGGAGATCTTCTCACATTGTTTGTTTGGTGGGAAGCTACAGCCTTTACATCTGTTTTTCTAATTCTAGCCAGCAATACTAATAGATCTTATAGGGCGGCAGTTAGATACATCTTAATTCAGGTTACTTCTGGTATGTTTTTATTAGCAGGAGCCATTATTCTATTAATGAGCGATGGAAACGCAATCCTTACTAAATTTGACATAAACTCATTATACGGACAATTAATTTTCATTGCATTTGGGATAAAAGCAGCGTTCCCTCTATTAAATGGTTGGTTACAAGATGCCTATCCTGAGGCAACAGAGATTGGGACTGTAGCATTATCTACTTTTACAACTAAATTGGCTATTTTTTGTTTTGCTAAATGCTTTGCGGGCGTTGAAATTTTAATTTTTATTGGTGCTTTAATGACGTTCTATCCAATTTTCTTTGCTGTTATAGAAAATGATTTAAGAAGGGTTCTAACATATAGCCTAAACAACCAATTAGGTTTTATGATAGTTGCAATTGGTATAGGAAGTGAACTAGCCATAAACGGTGCTGTTGCTCATGCATTTGCTCATATTTTGTACAAAGGTTTACTTTTTATGGGAATGGGAGCTGTTTTATATAGAGTTGGAACCTGTAAGGCATCTGAATTGGGTGGTTTGTTTAAATATATGCCTATAACTGCTGTTTGTACAATTATTGGAGCAATATCTATATCTGCATTCCCTTTATTTAGTGGATTTGTAGCAAAATCATTGATTATGTCAGCACTAGGTGAAGAAGGTTTAGTCTTTGTTTACTTTATGCTTTTATTTGCATCAGCTGGGGTTTTACATCACTCAGGAATTAAAATACCATTTTTTGCGTTTTTTGCTCACGAGAGTAAAGTAAAAACTAAAGAAGCACCCATTAATATGATAATAGCTATGGTAATAGCATCGGTACTTTGCATAGCGATTGGAATTTTTCCTTCCGTTTTTTATCAAATCCTACCATATGAAATGTCTTATCAACCTTATGATTTTAGCCATGTTGTTGGACAACTTCAGTTATTAATGTTTGCAACCTTTGCCTTTATTTGTTTATGGCATTTTAAAATATATCCACCAGAACTAAATTCGACTGTTTTAAATAGTGATTGGATATATAGAAGAATGATCCCAGGGGTATTAATACATTTTTCTAATCTTAGTAAAAAAATAACAAAAGAAATAAATGTAATCTTTTACTTAATTTTGTTAAAAATAAAATTATATTTTGCTAATTATATGATTAGAAATAAAGTTTTTGATAGAGAAGTTGGACAAGATACTTTAATTATTATTCAAGTTTTTGCTATTATTTTAATATTTTTGTTTTTTCTGTATTATAGTGGCTTTTCAATTTAAATTATTCAACGGAGATATAATGTAAATGGAGATGACTGGCGAATATACTATTCCTGCCAAAAGATCTGAAGTTTGGAAAGCCCTAAATAATCCAGATATACTTAAAGAATGTATTCCGGGATGCACTGAATTAGAAGCAATAGACGCTCAACATTTAAAAGCAACTGTTGCTCTTAAAATTGGTCCTGTATCAGCAAAATTTAGAGGAGAAGTTGAATTAAGTGATATAATTGAACCTAAAAGCTATAGGATTTATGGAGAAGGAAAAGGTGGAGCAGCTGGTTTTGCAAAAGGTGGAGCTAACGTAGATCTTGAAGAATTAGATGAAAATAATACAGTTTTACGTTATAAAGTAGATGCAAAAATTGGTGGAAAATTAGCACAACTTGGATCACGTTTAATTGACTCAACTTCAAAAAAACTTGCTGGCAAATTTTTTGATAGTTTTGTAAAAATATTTGTAAAAGAAGAAAATTAAATTTATTTATAAAGGGAAAAAATGAAAAAAGATAAAAAAAAATTGCCCAATGGAATTCCTGAAGAAAATATTTATGATAAAACTCATTATTTAGTTTACCTTTTCTATGCAATAGCTGTTGGAGCCGTGGCTCTGTTGTTGGTAAATCAATAATTGAATACTTTATCAATATACCATGAAAAAATTCTAGCTCTTGCAAGTCAGAATAAAAACAGTAAAGAAATAGATGATTTCAATTCCTCATTTGATATGAAAAATCCAATGTGCGGAGATGAAGTAAAAATTAGGATAAAAATTACTAATGAAATAATTCAAGATGTATCAGCTTCAGTAAGAGGATGTGCTCTTTGCGAAGCATCTGCAGGACTAGTTATTCAAATATTTAAAAATAATGATATTTCCAAGGAGGATTTTATAAAAAAATTTTTGTTTTGGTTGGAAATGAAAAGTGTAAATTTACCTAACGAACTGCCTAAAGAAATAGAAATTTTTGAGCCTATACGAGAAATCTCAAATAGACATAAGTGTGTTTCAATGCCTTTTGAAGCAATAATTAATTCAATAAATGATTATAAATTAAAAAATAAAAATTAATCTGGAGATACAGAGTATTTTCCAAACAAAATTAATAAGCCGACTAGTACAACTGGATATGCAATTAATAAAATTAAACCGATATCAGGATTCATTTAAACTACCTTTAAATTATTAAATTAAGTATTATATTAATAATAACTAAATAATTAAAAAAATACTAGCACCACTTGTTTTTTTTTTGTTAAATTTAACCATCTAATTAAGGTACTTTAAATGATAGAACGTGAATTTATGGAGTACGATGTTGTTATAGTTGGCGCAGGTCCATCAGGATTATCTGCGGCAATTAAATTAAAACAACTTAGTAAAGAAAATAATAAAGAGATTTCAGTTTGTGTAATTGAAAAAGGTTCAGAAGTAGGTTCACATATTTTGTCTGGAGCAGTTATAGAGACAAAAGCTCTCGATGAATTGATCCCAAATTGGAAATCTCTTAATTCACCTTTAAAGACACAAGCTAAGGAAGATAAGTTTTTATATCTTACTGAGACAAAGTCATACCAATTCCCTACTCCACCTCAAATGCATAATAAAGGAAATTATATTATTAGTTTAGGTGATTTTTGTAAATGGTTAGGTGAACAAGCCGAAGCGTTAGAGGTTGAAATTTACCCTGGATTTTCAGCTTCTGAAATTTTGTTTGATGAAAACAACACTGTAACAGGTGTAGCAACATGTGATATGGGCATTTTAAAAGATGGCACAAAAGGCCCCAATTTTGAACCTGGAATTGAATTAAGAGCAAAACAAACAATATTTTCCGAAGGATGTAGAGGTCATTTAGGAAAAATATTGATGGATACTTATGATCTAAATAAAGAAAATCAACCTCAGACATATGGAATTGGTATAAAAGAATTATGGGAAATTGATCCTGAAAAAAGTAAGCCAGGCAGTATAGTTCATACTACTGGATGGCCTCTTAAATCAGATACCTATGGTGGTTCTTTTCTATATCACTTAGATAACAATAAAGTATCAATAGGCTTTGTTGTTGGCTTAGATTATCAAAATCCATATCTTTCTCCATATATGGAGTTTCAGAGATTTAAACATCATCCTGCTATAAAACATCATTTACAAGGTGGAAGAAGAATAAGCTATGGTGCTCGAGCCTTAAATGAAGGCGGTGTTCAATCAGTTCCTAAACTAACATTTCCAGGAGGAATGTTAGTTGGATGTGAGGCTGGTTTTTTAAATGTTCCCAAAATAAAAGGTACTCATCTTGCAATGAAATCTGGAATGATAGCCGCAAGTTCAATTTTTGAAAATATTGATACAAATAAAGAGATCACTCAATTTTCAGAAGAAATAAAAAATAGCTGGTTATGGGATGAGTTATACCAAGTCAGAAATATAAGACCTTCGTTTAAATGGGGTTTTTGGAAAGCTTTAATTTATAGTGCAATAGACACAATTATTTTGAGAGGAAAAGCTCCCTGGACACTCAAACATCATGGTACAGATCATGATAGTCTAAAAAATAAAAACTTGTTTGAAGAAATAAAATATCCAAAACCAGATGGAACTTTAAGCTTTGATAGATTAACAAGTGTTTCTTTTTCAGGAACTAATCATGAGGAAGATCAACCATGCCACCTTACACTGAAGAATAATGATGTCCCAATTACTGTAAATTTAGATCAATATGACAACCCAGAAACTAGATATTGTCCCGCGGGTGTTTATGAAATCATTGTTAACGACAATAAACCTCAACTTCAAATTAACGCTCAGAATTGCGTTCACTGCAAGACATGTGACATTAAGGATCCAACTCAAAATATAAATTGGGTTACACCTCAAGGTGGTGGCGGACCGAACTATCAAGGTATGTAAATCTAAAAAAGATTTTATTAGACATAATTTAAAATATTAATTAACATGATAATTATTTTTTAAAAAGGTATTTAACTTGTCTCCATCTATTGTAGGTATTCTTTGGATGGTTGTAACTACTATTTTATTTGTAGCGGTTACAGCAACTGTAAGATATTTAGAAGGTGAAGTGCCAGCCCCTCAGGCTGCTTTTTTAAGATATGCAATTGGTACTTTGTTATTAACACCATCCTTAATATCATTAATTAGAGTAAGGCCTAATAAGTCACTAATGAAAAAGTTTTTGTTACGTGGATTAGTTCATTCATTTGGAGTAACTTTATGGTTTTATGCTATGTCTGTAATGCCTGTAGCTGAGGTGACTGCTATTGGATTTTTAACATATATTTTTGTTTCGATAGGCGCATGCATTTTTTTAAAAGAAAAACTGCATAAACATAGATTAACAGCTGTGATAATTTCATTTATTGGCGCATTAATCATTCTAAGACCTGGATTTAAAGTTATTGAGAGTGGTCAGTTGGGTATGTTAATGGCTACTGTTGTATTTACAGCATCTTATTTAATAGCAAAAATTGTTTCCAAAGAACGCTCATCCTCAGAAATAGTTGCAATGTTATCAGTGTTTACAACGTTTTTTTTAATTCCGTCTGCTATATATAGCTGGGAACCATTATCTCTGAAAGCAATATTGATCCTTGCTTTTACGGCAGTTATTGCCACTCTTGGTCATATTACAATGACTAAAGCTATAAAAGCAGCACCTATGGTAGTAACTCAACCAATTTTATTTCTTCAACTAATATGGGCATCTATGGTTGGTTTGTTTTTATTTAATGAAAGTTTCGACCCTTTTGTAATATTGGGGGGAACCATAATAATGATTTGCGTTTGTTATGTCTCTTACAGAGAACATAAACTTGGTAAGAAAATCACAAACGACGTTTTACAAAAAATAATTTAAGCCAATTAAAAATAAAGCTCCACCAGTTGCTAAGCTGCCAGTGGCAAACAAGTTTGGCCCAAGAACTAACTTTGAAATAGAAATTTTAAAATTTTCAGCCGTTGTTAAAACAGATAATGACGTAAAACTAGTAGCAGTTCCTGCACACCAACCAATTAAATGAGCTTGCATAAGAAATGCAGCTTCCCAAGGAGATAACAAAGGACCAAATAGTGAAAGAATTGGAGCAGATGTTATTATTGGATGAACACCAATTAAAGAAAAAAGCCAAACCACTAAAGGTAAAAAAATTATCATTAACCAAAAAGGAAAAGTAGCTCCTATATTAGTTGTTATAAAATCTTGAATTTCTATTGATCCACTTAATAAAGATCCTATAAACATAGAAACTGATATTAACAACATCTCATCACCAGAGTTTTTGATTAAATTAGTTAAGTTTTTGATAATTGATTTTGAAGTTTCAGGTCTTCTTAGCATCTGAATAATTACTAAAAGAGGAATTACAATAACTATCGCATTCAAAGCTGTTTTATCAAATATTTGACCAACAGCTAAAACAGACCCCGCTAAAATTAATAGCCTTGAAAATATTGGTTTTACACAAGATAGTCCCTCAAAAAGATATTTTAAAGTAAACTTTCCAATCAATAATTTCATACTTATTAAATTAAATAATATTGCAACAATTAATCCAAAGGCAATGCCAATCCAGGCAGAATTAATAGGTAAATAAAGTTGACCAACTGCAAAACTCACAAAAAAAGGTGACCACAAAACAGCTGTATTCATTCCTCTAATGGCAGCTTCTCCAGCAGCTTGTCTCATTTTTAATTTTGCATTTTGAGGAATTACTGAAGATAAAAGAGGAAAAGTACCTATATTTAATACACCTCCTAAAACATGAGAGGTCACCTGTAATCCTGCCAAAATCTTACTAGAAGTAAGATTATATAAAAGTTTTTGAGTAGCTTCTACGGAAGGCATCGTAATAGCAGTTGACCTTAGTAACCATAGGCTTGGTAAAAAAGCAGAAAATATTATAAAGAAGTTACCAGCTTTCCATAAAGCTCTTTCATCTGGCAAATCTGGCAAAATTAAACAAGTTGCAATTAATAAAAGACAAACAACTAGCTTAGTTCCAGACCTAGACAAGGCGAACATTAATAGCAGTAATATTACATAAATACATATTATGCCGTAATTATAATAATTTCCAAAGTTAAATCCATATACAATTGGTAATACCGCTACCCAACAAAATATAGTTAATATTAATTTCAAAATCATAGTTTATTATTTCTTTAAACTTATTGATTTTCCTAAAACATCTGGAAAGTCACCTTTTTTATGTGTTTTTTTTAAATCAACAAGCCTTTGATAGGCCCACAAAGGGTAATTCTCAGTTTTACGAATATTTAGATTTACATTAATTAATATTTTTTCAGCTACAGCTATAACTTTATTTTTATTAATAGAAAAGATATCTAAGCATAAGTGCATTCTTTTTTCATCATGATCGAAAACAAGTAACCTTACATTAAATTTTTCATCTAAAGTCATCTCACTTAGGTAATGGTAATGAGCTTGAAGAACGAAAGGCCCTTGTTTGTTTTCAAAAGCATGAGTTTCACCAATACCTAAAATATCTTCTAAAAAAACATCTAATGATTTATCAAAAGCTAAGGTGTAAAAAGCTACGTTCATATGGCCATTAAAATCTATCCAGTCCTTAATAACTTTATTTTTGGGAAGAATTATAGGAGTAGAATAAGGACCATTATCACCTTTTATTTTGATATCATTTTTTTTCAATTTTTATAATTCTATAAAGTTATTTTTTAGATAGTATCTTAGTAGCTTCTTCAATTCCTTTCAAACTCAGAGGAACCATTCTATTTGAGAAAATTTCTTTGATCAAGTTTGTCGACTGTGAATAATCCCAATGTTGTTCTTGAGTTGGGTTAATCCAAATGTTAGAAGGCCATTGTGTTATTGCTCTCTCTAACCATATTTGTCCAGTCTCTTGATTAAAATGTTCATTAGCTCCTCCTGGAACTAAAATTTCGTAAGGACTCATAGAAGCATCACCAACAAAAATACATTTATACTCTTTTCCATACGTTCTAAATATCTCTGTAGTAGAAAATTGTTCTTTCCATCTCCTTGAGTTATTTTTCCATACACCTTCATAAAGGCAATTATGAAAGTAGAAAAAATTTAAGTTTTTAAATACATTTTTAGCTGCGGAGAATAAACTCTCTACTTGTCGAATATAGTCATCCATTGAACCACCAACATCTAAAAAGAGTAATATTTTAATAGTATTTTCTCTTTCTTGCCTTGTTTTGATGTCTAAATAACCATTTTTTGCAGATTGGCCTATTGTTTCGTCAATATCTAACTCTTCTTCTATTCCAGTTCTAGCCCATTGCCTCAATCTTTTTAAAGCCACTTGCATACCTCTTGTATCAAGCTCTTTAGTATCGTCAAAATCTTTAAATGTGCGCTTATCCCAAACTTTTACAGCCTTTCCTTGCCCCCTGGCATGCTGACCTACCCTTACACCTTCAGGGTTATATCCGTATGCACCAAATGGTGATTTACCAGCAGTACCTATCCATTTATTTCCACCTTGATGACGTTTTTCTTGTTCTTTTAATCTTTGCTCAAGAGTTTTCATTAATTCTTCAAAGCCCCCCAAAGATTTAATCTCTTCCATTTCTTCTTTAGAAAAATGTTTATCTAGCATTTTCTGTAACCATTCCTTTGGAACATCAAAAGATTTTAATATATCATCTAGTTCTATAGACTCAATTCCTTTAAAATACTCACTAAAGACAAGATCAAAACGATCAATCAATCTCTCATCTTTAATTAAACTTGTTCTAGCTAAATAATAAAATTTATCTAAATCATATTGAATTAATTCTAATTTAAGAGATTCTAAAAATGTAAAGAATTCATTTATAGTTACAGGTATTCTAGAGTTTTTTAATTTGAAGAAAAAATCTAAAAACATTTTATTATCTATTACCTCTTGCCATAAATGCTAAACGTTCAAAAAGATGAATATCTTGTTCGTTTTTAATTAGGGCACCATGGAGTTTAGGAAGAAGATCTTTTCCATCACTTTTTAATTCTAATGGATTGATATCTTCAATTAATAAAAGCTTTATCCAATCTAAAGCTTCTGAAGTAGAAGGTTTCTTTTTTAAACCAGGAACTTCCCTAATTTCAAAAAATCTATTTAATGCATTTTCCAATAATAATTTTTTAATATCAGGAAAATGTACTTGAACAATTTTTTTGAGTGTTTCAAGTTCAGGAAATTGAATATAGTGAAAGAAGCATCTTCTTAAAAAAGCTTCTGGCAATTCTTTTTCATTGTTTGAGGTAATAATTACAATAGGTCTTTTGATAGCTTTAACTATTTGATTAGTTTCATAAACATAAAACTCCATTTTATCTAATTCTTGAAGAAGATCATTAGGAAATTCAATGTCAGCCTTATCTATTTCATCTATTAGTAAAACTGACCTTTCCTTTGTTTCAAAAGCATTCCAAATTTTACCCTTTTTAATATAATTAGAAATATTTTCTATATTTTTATCGCCTAATTGACTATCTCTTAGTCTACTTACAGCGTCATATTCATACAAACCTTGTTGGGCTTTTGTCGTTGACTTAATATTCCATTCGATAATTTCTAAACCAAGACTCTCAGAAATTTGTCTTGCTAATTCTGTTTTTCCTGTGCCAGGCTCACCTTTTACTAGAAGGGGTTTTTCTAAAGCAATAGAAGCGTTAACCGCAACAGTTAAGTCCAAAGTAGAAATATAATCTTTAGTACCTGAAAACTCCATATTAAATTCTTCTCCTAATATTGATATTTTAATATTAAATTATATTTTATTAGTAAAGTTATATCCTAAAGATGATATTTTATTAAAAGATTTTTTTATAAATTCAGGAGGAACTTCACAACACCCACCAACAATTACAATGTCATCTTCTAGACAATCCGTAATAAAATTAGAAAAACTATCTTCAGTAAAATCAATTCTTTTTTCAAGAACTTCTACATTCTTTTCAGGAGATAAAGGACTTGTAGTTTTAAAACCATTTGGAAGAACTCCAATTGGTTTGTCAGAAATTTTTAAAATTGGAATGGCTTGTTTAATTGCTTCAGGTGAAGAACAATTAACTATGAAAGCGTCAATTTTTTTATCATTTAAAACTTCAATAACATCTTTTAATTTTTCTTTTGACCTTAATAAGGCTCCATTTTCTTCATCTAAACAAAAGCTTATCCAAATCGGTTTATTTGTAATCATGCTAGCTTCCTTTGCAATACTAGCTTCTTTAATTGAAGACATCGTTTCACATATAAAATAATCTACGCTTTTTTCTTGAATTTCAATCATATGTTTATAAGTATCTAAAGCCACAATATCATCTAAACCAATTTCAGTTTGGTAACTTCCAACTAATGGAGGCAAGCAACCAGCAATTTTTAGTTTACTATTATTAGGACTTTCATTTTTAGCTTTTATAGCTGCATCTATTGCTTTATTTTGAAGCAATAAAAATTTATCTTCAATATTATGCCTAGCTAACCTTTGAGGGGTTACTGCATATGAATTTAATGAAATGATAGATGCACCTGCATTAATAAAATCTTTATGCAAGTTAACTACTAAGTCAAACTCATCCATTAAAACTCTGGCGGACCATAGACTATCTGGTTTTTTTTTTGATCTATGAATTAACTCTTGCCCCATCCCCCCATCAAGCATTATGATATTCTTATTATTATCCACGACTTACCTTTTTAAGTTCTGCAGTATCTTATTATTAAGAATCCTTGTTAATTTTTATTAAAAATATTAGTGGGATTGATAGTATTCCTACCCAAAAATAAAGTCTGAATGCATCTATATATCCAACCATTAAGCTTTGTCTATTTAATTCATTAGTTAACTTTGTAATATTCAGATCATTGAGAGAATTTGATAGGTTATTGAAGTTAATTCCTTGGTTCCAAAGTGAAACCATTGAACCAATTTCTTCAAAGTTTACTTGTCCCATATGCAAAACCACTGCAACACTAACAGATATAAAAAAACTAGATCCAATATTTCTGATTAAATGAAACATCGCTGTGGCTTCACCAAAATATCTATTAGATAAAGTAGCAAAACAAATAACACTTATAGGAGGCCAAGTTAACCCCACCCCAAGACCTTGAACCAAGCTTGCCCACGCAATATTAGAAAAGGTCATATTTATATCAAATGTTGACATATATAAACCTGAAATAGCTTGAATACCAAAACCAAAAAAGATTATAATTCTTGGGTCAACTCGTCCAGTAAATGCAATTATTGTAAAACCTAAGAATGTTCCTATTCCCCTTATACCTAAAATAAGCCCTATAACTGATTGAGGATAACCTCTTAATTCTTGCAGTAAGGGTGGAAAAATAACCATTGGAACAAAATTTAACATACCAAAAAAAAATATTAATATTAAACCAACCGTATAATTACGATCTTTAAAGATTA
>TARA_B110000027_G_scaffold93254_1_pt1 | contig 14217 bp, 19 predicted proteins | sample TARA_B110000027 | Tara Oceans TARA_B110000027 (sample SAMEA4397101) | marine metagenome | biome: Polar Biome; feature: [SRF] surface water layer (ENVO:00010504); material: water (ENVO:00002006), including particulate matter (ENVO:01000060) such as... | depth 5 m
TACTTCATGGTCATCAATATCAAAATCAACTACTGTATATTCAGCATCGTGAAATTTCTTTACTTTAAGTAAATTTTTAGTACGTTTACCCTCATAAGTAACATCTTTACGTAACATAACACCTTCCCAACCTTCTTGATTGGACATTTCAGACCAGTAATTAAAATGGTCATTATCTGTTATTTGGAATTGTTCTGTATAACGTAATGTATTATCTGTAATGTATCTACCAGTTAAAAATGACCTTAACGCTCCTAATCTTTGACTTAATATAGGACCACCCTTATGAACATCAAAATAGGGTTTATGAAGCATATCAAATATCATATAAGCCGGGTTTTCGATTTGATGGTCTTTACGTCTTAACTGTTTCATTATACCTTGAAAATCTTCATTACCTTTCTCATCAACTAAGCAAATTTCACCATCAAACACTATATTACTAATGCCTGAGGCTTCAATGGCATCTTTTACTTTATTTAAGGTAGTTAATTCTTTACCCATTCTAGAATAAAGTGTACATTCACCTTCATGATTGACAACGGCTAAACATCTAACCCCATCCAATTTTCTTGAAGCATACCACCCATCATTCCAATCACACTTACCATCATATTCTTTAGCTAATGCAACTTTAAATGTAGGTATAAGACCTGGTACTGCTTTATTGATTATTGAATCACCAACTCTAAGTCCTAAATCTTTATCTATCATTTTGTAGATATAGGGGTCAAATTGACCCTCAGCTAAACCATTTATTAAACCTATAGATTCATGCCCTGTATATTCTCTACTAATTAATTTATCTAGTAAATCAAATAAACTATAATTACTTTTAGTAATCTTATCTTTATTTTTAATACACGTTTTACTAGTAACATGATATTGTTTAAATGGGTTATAACAATACTCTAATATAGTATGAATATGTCTATCAGCATTCTTAATAATTTGTATTTTTTCAGTAGCACTACTTGTAGCACGCATTGCTTCTATAAAATTTGTTAATTCTATCATAACCTTTATTTTAATTTTTAATATTCTTTTGTTATTGTTGCATTAGGCCAATTACCTATCTGCATATCTATGTTTATTAATAAATCTATTCTATTTGTATACCTTTTATTCATTTTATCCATGACTACATAAATACCATCATAAGATGTTCCAGAAACACATACTTTTGTACCCTTCGGGTATTTTTTTAAAAGGTCTCTACTAACAGCAATAATTTTATGTTTATAAGGATCATTTAAATCTAACTCAAACATAAAAGCAGTATGACCTGGGTCTGAGTTTGTTTGTTCGGGGACTGCGTTATATACTGTAGCATGAACCTTATTTGAAGTAGTATTTGTATTAAAGGATAATAAACTTAAAGACATCAATATAATTAATATTCTCATAACTCTTATTTAGTATTTAGGTAAAAAAGTGCATCTGTTATTTTTTGACATCGTCCATAATCTTCAAAATCCTCCATTAATTCCAAATTTACTTCTAATGTTTCAACCATATCAATACGATCTATTACAACATCATATACTAAATCATCTTCTAATGTCACAATAGAAACCACTGGTATTGTTTTTACAGTAGTATCAAGGTTTTCAAGCGCAATATCTACTATTAAATTGGATAGGGATTGATTATCATCAGCAAACATATTATTCATTTCTTCTGATGATTTAAATTCTAGGTGATGTTTAAAGTCTAATTTAGTGTCATCATCGTAAGGTTGGTTCTCCATATTATATATTTATTTAGACGTGAATATACGAAATCTATATGGGGTATCCTAGTTTTTAATGTATTATTTTAAAAATTATCTAAGAAATCACCCTTTAAAGGTTTACCTTTTAATTTTTGATATTTCTTATCGGATTTTAAGGTTTTAGATGCTAATCTTTCTAAATGTTTTGATTTTTCAACATCGTAATCGTCAAGTATCTGGTTATGTTTTTTACTCTTCATTATGTCTTTATTTAATAATGTAGGGATTTATAAAAATAATTCATTAAAACGTTTCATAACATTTTCAGGGGTGTATTCCTCTACTAATTCTTTATAATAATTTTTTGTTTTTTTGTTTTTTTGTAAGTTATTTAAAATATTGAAAAGTGTTATGTAATCTGTATAAATTAATCCCCTATCCTTTAAAATTTCAATATGGTTTTGATCTATACCACCTTGCCAGCTAATAACTGGTTTATCATGGAATAAAAATTCACATACCGCTAACCCAAAGGTTTCACCACGATGTCTTCCGTGTAACATATAATCGCATGTATTAATATAGTTCGACTTATTTTGTAATTCATAAGTACCCTCTATATGTATAATATTAGGGTGTTTTGCTGTAAATGGGTTTGTATTCATAAATACAAAAACAATATCCTCACGTTCGTTTACGATATCGTAAACTGCCTTATGAACAAAAGGTAAATCAAACTGATTTAAACCTCCATATCTACCAATAATTATTTTATCGTCCGGGATATTTAGTTTTGATCTTAAGTCTTCAGTGGGTTCAGGGATGTTAACAATATAAGGTACAAATGAGTTGTCCATATTTTGTGATTTAGCGAGCCACTCAGAGATATAATGGTATTTCTCACCATGTATTTCTTTAGATTGAAATACAGTATGTACTAAATTATTAATACCAGGTACAATTTTACCATCATTAGTCCCATATTTCTGGTAGTATATATCAGAAATGTTATTTTTAAATATAAAATCAAAACATTCTTCAAAATTATCATATAAAAACACGTCAAACCTATCTTCAAATTTCTTCAAGGCTTGGAGGTCATTATTCTTATCAGATATAATAAATGATTTATTTTTTAAAATTGTTTCATTATAATGGGCATAGTCATATAAAGCCACATCAGTACCTCTAATGCCTAGTTGGTTTGAATGAAAAGCAATATTTTTCATATTAATTATATTTTTATTTATATTCTACTTATATATTGTTCTGTATCGTCTGTTTCATCACCATCTAACCCCAATTCCTTTAAACGTTGTAAGTGATAATCATCTACTTCAAAATTAATGGTTTCGCTTGTACCATAATGTTCTTGTTGAGACTCTATCTGCTGTTCATCCTTTTTATTAAATATATCTCCTACTTGTAGGAAATAGTGGTTATAACATAATAACTGAACATTAGTTAAGCTATAGTTATTACTATTTTTATCTTTGAAATGTAACAGCAAGGGTACCTTATAATCTAATACCCGTCTTTCCTTAAATTTACATACACTACATTGCTCATCCATGTACCCTTGTTCTATAAGAGCATATTTAAGTTTATTAGGATCAAAATGTGAAGCCGCTATTCTACCTTCAATTATTTCAATCATGTGGGGCATTTTCTTAGAACCTTTTAAAAATTTAGGTACACCTACACCTGCTTGGTTTTTATGAGATTCAAATATTTTATATAGCTTAGCCCATTTTTTATAATGTTGATATGAAACATGTAAGTAACGTGCTGCCGCCATATTCGAAAGTGTTTTCGATTGAGCGGCAACCATTTGTTCCTTAGTTAAGGGTTTAGCTTTAGCCATTATTTCTCCTTAGTATTGATAATTTTAAAGGGACCCTGTATATTTTTATCATCTTCTATATCCTCTTTATTTTCATTTGACCTTTTAACATTCTCTTCCTTTTCACTTAAGTAAGAATTATAGTCTGAATCGGACATAACAATAGTTTCAACCCAAGTGTGGTCTCCTTCACCTTTTAAAACTGTGATTGCTTTTTTAGTTTCACTTCCTAGTCCTGCTTCTGAACATTTAACACAAAATGAATAGTTATATTGAGTTAATCTTAATTCAGGCATATCTTCCTTGCATTCACTGCAAGGTATCATTTTATATTTCATATGTGTTTATTTTATTGAGTAAATATACGGATAAGTATTGGGGGAGCCTAGTTTTACACCACAGCTCTACCCTTCATATTTTCCCAATCTCTATTCTTTCGTACATTATTATTTTTAAAATCGGTTGCCGATAACATAAGTGGGGTGATATCTAAATCTTTTGCTATAGAGATTAATGCTTTAACATCTTTAGGAAAACAATGACCACCATACCCAAAATCTTCATCTGGACCTGGTACTGACCAATGAGATTTACCTAATCGTTCATCATATGTAGCATACTCTATTACTTTATCGTAGTCTACTTCTAATCCATTACATATTTGATACATCTCATTTGCAAACGATACTTTAGTTGCTAGAAATGAGTTTGTAACGTATTTAACCATTTCGGCGTATGTTGAATCTGTTTTGATAATATCAGCGTTAGGAAATACTTTAGAATATATAGTTTTTAATTTAGTTGTTGATGTTCTAGGACCACCTAAAATAATTCGGGTTTGATTTTCAAAATCAGATACGGCATTTGCTTCAGTTAAAAATTCAGGATTAAACACAACATCAAGTGATTTAAATTGTTTATTCCATTTAGATGTAGTACCAGGAGGTATAGTAGATTTAATAACTACTGTTTTAGCAACTCCAAATTCAAATACACGTTTAATAGCTGCCTCAACTATTTCTGTATGGCAACTACCATCTTCATTCATTGGTGTTGGTAAGCATATAAATATAATATCGTTATCTAATGTTTCCTGTTCACTACTATTACAATGTACTATACCTTTAATATCAAAAGTTTTAATATCATAATAATTTTTAAATTTCTGGTATATAGCGTTACCAACAAAACCTTGACCTATAATTCCTATTTTCATATCAGTTCTTTTTTAAGATATAATTCTTTTTTAATATAATGTCCAAAACTTAACATTATTCGAGGTTTTTCCCCTCCAACTTCTTCTATAGTATGATAATAATTTCCAGCTTCACAAACCCACACTTCATTTTCCTTAACCTTTATAGTTTGATCATCAATTATAGCATACCCCCCTTTAGTAGGTTTGTTGATCATCACATTAAATCTAATGTGGAGGGTTTCTTCATCTGGGTTTTTATCTTTATGTAAATGTACTTTATGGCCTTCTTCAGAATATGATATAATAAACCCATCTTTAATATCAATAGGTGTATCAAGTTCAAAACCAAATTTATTAAGTATAAATTTATCTACCACCATCATTTCATTGTATAATGGTGAAGTTGGGTTATTTAGATGTCCTACCCCAACTACTTGACCTTTATGTGATGGTGGTTTGTGAAAGTATTTTTTTCTATTCTTAGATTTACTAGTCCACTTTAAAATAGGGTCTGTAAGTTCTTTAGGTATAATTAATTTTTCCAAAATGAGTATATTCCTTTTTCTAGTTCATATTCAGGCCACACAAAACGTTCTCTCATAGGCTGTTTTTGAGCCCATTTCCACATTTCTGTTAGTCCTTCCTTTAAGTTTGTTTTATGTTCAAATCCTAAAATATCAATAGATTTTTGAAAAGTTGGGATTGAATGTTTGACTTCATGTCTACCTTCCTCATAAGCCACACAACAAGCTCCTGTTACCTCCTTTAGTATTAAGGCTGCTTCAAAAATTGAATGTTTTTCAATGCCACCTAAATTAATAATTTCTTTACTAGCATCTGGTTTAGTAGCGGCATTCCAAAGTGGTTCTAATGAGTCATCAATGTAACTAAAAGCTCGGGTTTGTTCTCCATCTCCAAATATAGTTATACTTTCTTCATTTAAGTGTTGATACATCCAAATACCCAAAACGTTTCTGTATTTATCCCAGATATTTTGTTTTATACCATATACGTTATGAGGTCTAACTATACAATAATCTAGTCCATGTTGCTCATTAGCAATTTGTATATCCATCTCACAGGCATACTTTGCAACTCCATAAGGATCTATAGGTTTTGGTACTTGAGCTTCATTAAACACACCACCATCACCATGCCCATATACTGCTAAAGTAGATGTAAATACCAATCTTTTAACGTTAGTCTTTATACATTCGTTGACTATGCGGGCTGTTGCTTTTAAGTTGTTATCATAGTTATATCCACGTATAAAAGGTGATAATCCTTCAGCCGCATAAGCAGCAAAGTGAAATACATAATCAAATTTATTTACTTCAAAACAATTTTCAATGGGGTGATTTACAAGATCCATCTGCCAAAAATCAACTTTAGGGTTAATGTTTTCTTCAAAACCACCACTTAAATCATCTATACCTACTACTTTATATTCTGGTTTGTTTTGGATAATCCAATCTGCTAGTCTACTTCCTAGTAAACCTGCTACTCCTGTTATTAATACTTTTTTGCTCATATTTTATTCCAATCTGTTAAAGGTGATAACCAAGCTGTCTCTCCATGTGTTGAATAACCAGGTATTGGTGTTATTAATAATTCATTTTGTGATCTTAAATCTAAAAACATTTGAAAGTCATTAGGGTGTGATTCTGATGTCCATTGCCTTAATGTTATTTCTGTACGTTTTAATGTGCTAACTTTTGCTGCAAAAGTCATTGTTGTTGAATTTGTTATTTTCCAATGACTGGAGTCTGTTAGATATACTCTTGTATCTTCAGCACCCCCTTCACAATAAGCATTACCTCCTTTATTTGGGCCAATATACTTATCTGGGTGGTCATATAGTGAAACAAACGCTGCTCCTAATTCAAATGCTTCTTTAATTATCTCTTCAGATCCGGGTTTATGAAGATAATCATTTTCTATAAAGTAAACAATTTCATCATCATCATATGTTAAAGCTTCATCTAACGCTAAATTAAATGTTGCTGCCCCATTACCCTTTTCAGTATATAAAATACAATCACGTGTTACGTACTTTTGAATCATATCATTAGTATCTGAAGATACATTATCTGCTATAACACTCCAAATTGAATCATCAAATTCTTTAGTAGCATTTGCTAAACAATTTTCATTGTTGATGTAGTCAGGTTTAACTTTATTGTAACCAACATCTGATATTCTATATATTATTCTCATTTATTTATATTCTATACCTTTAATAATTTGTCCATTTTTAGGATTATGAGAATTATTTTCAAATAAATTTGGTGGCATACCCCACTTATATATAAAGGTTTGTGCCGCAGGAGATTCAGATGAAATCATTTCTTCCTTGTTTTTACCCTTTTTAGTTGCCATACTTACAAAATGGTAAAAATGTGCCTTAGATGTTCTACTAAATTCTAAACCATTTAATTCTAATTTAAGGAAAAAATCCCAATCACATATAAATGGGGATTTATAAAGTGTATCAAATCCACCAACAATCATATAGTCTTTTTTAGACATAGCAAAGGGAAATATTCCCCCATCAGGAGTTGAAATATCATTACGTATCGTTGGTTCATATTGTTTAAACCCCTCATAATCAAATTTACTTGGATGTAGACCAAAATTCTTTACAGGAAAACCAAATATACCATTAAAGGGTTCAATTTGGTTAATTGTTAATACATGACCATATTCTAATTCTTCCTCGATAACTTTATCCCAATCTTTACATAATACGTTATCATCATTAATTATAACAATAGTTTCATTATCAGCATTACAAACCCCTAGGTTTAATGCCATTTGCATACCTTGATTTTGTTCTAAAGGTAAAAAATTAATTTTATCCTGATATTTTTCAACAATATGTTTGGATTCTTCTGCAAATCCATCTAATATCACTATAATTTGATTTTTTATAGATTGACCTTCTAGTGCTGATTCTAAACATAAATCTAGACATTCTGGGTTTCTGTATGAGGGTATAATTAAACTTACCATTTATAATGTTTTTTCAATGTTATAATATCTTTCGTTTTGTTTTTCTTGTCGTTCTACTTGTTTATTATGGGTAATACTAAATCCTTCTTCTACAGGTAAAGAGGCAAATTCCTTATATCCTGTTACCATACCATGAACTGGATGTCCTGTCCATTGGATTTCGGGTAAATTTCTATATATTCGTTTTTGTTGATCAGGCCAATTAACCCAACCTTCTTCATTTACTCTCCAACCCCATTTTTTAATATGTTCTTCAGTTAAACCTTCTACAAGATTTTTACGTGGAACTACTAACATATCCAAGGTAGGGTTTGATTCTAAAATAGGTTTTAAATTAAATATTAAACCTTCATTTGGTATTTCATCAGCATCTATTTGGAATATATAATCTCCCTTACATAAAGAATTCATATAATTCTTATTTTCTAGGAAATTTTGTTGGAAGTTAAAAGGGAATGCTCTTACTTTATCTTGATGGTGTTCTAACACATCAAGTACTTCTCCTGTAACCCTATTATCATCATATACAATTACAATCTCATCTTCTTTATCAATTAAGGGAGATATGAACTCTATTAAATGTTGGATTTCTTCGTGTTCATTACAAACTGTTATTCCGTAACTTATTTTCATATTTATTTAACTTGGTAATGCCCCAATATACGAAAGAGCATCTATATAATCACGCTCTTTAAAATATTTTGCGGTAGACATATCTGGTTTGTATGATGATATTGAACCATCTTTATTAGTAATTTCTTCATCTAATTCTTTTGCTTTTACTGCTGCCCATTTCCATTCTTCTATATTAGCACCTGAAGCATATACCATTCCTAATTCAGGGACATTTATATTATTAGGTAACCATATTAATTTGGTATCATCATCTTCCCAAGCTAAATCTTTATATAGTTCAGGAAGTAAAACCATCTGTTCGTTATAGAAATCAGTTCCAGCTTTCATTAGTGTATTTGTCATGAAACCACATGATAAACTCATATATTGCGTTATATCTTTGCTTACTTCAATCTTATAACATAAATCGCCGCCTGATTTAGGACATTGTATTATTTCATCGTGTTGTGCCATATCTATAGTTTTGGTGTTATTAATTGTGGTAGGGATAATTCTACTTGTTTTGGAATTAAGGGTATATTTTCTTTTAATACCTTTCCTAGTAATTCTTTCATAGCATCAAATGAAAAATTAGTCTTAATATGATGACCATGTTTTTTAGCTCCTACTGTATATTTTTTATAATTCTTATAGACATCTCTAAGTGCATCAATTGATGCTTTATCATGAACCTTAAACCATTGGGTTTCTTTTAATAACCATTGATTAGCAGCGCTTTCATGAACCGGTTCTAAATCACCAGGTAATAAAATACAATTACCTTGTGTTAAAAAGTCAACATGACCAGACCAACCTGATGCTATAATAGGTTTTTTACTTAAACCAAACTCGGCTAAAGGTCTACCATAACCTTCACCTTTAGTAAAACTAACCATAGATTTTACTTTTGGATGGTTATATAAATCATTTATTTGTTCATCAGATAAATTACCATTAAAAATATAAACATTGGGTAACTTAGTATCTTTATGATACGATTTTTTTATAACTTTAATTTTTTGGAGTAATTCTTCTCTACTTATATAACTATTCCTCCCTATACATGACTTTAAAATTAAAGCAGGTGGTGATTTTTGACCTTTAAAGGCTTCAAAGAAATTTTTTACTAATACACTAATATTCTTTCTATCATGGCCAAAGCTTCCACCTAACCAATGTCCTACAAATAAATAACAAAAAGATTCTTTAATAGTATCTAAATTTATATTTACGTCTTTTGGTTTCTTATAAAAATAAGTATCTAAATCTACTCCTTCAAATATTACTTCAATTGGTTTTTCTAATTTAATTATATTAACAACTTGATTTGTTTGTTTATCCTTCTGCTCAAACCTAATATCTTTAAATACTTTTTTACTATGCTCTGAGGAGACTAAATTAAGGTCCATTTTATTTAGGCCTTCAACCCAAGGTGAAGCACAACCCGTACTTTCAATCCCCGCGGTACAACCAATGTTATATGTTCCTACTGGTTGGAATTCGCTTGGGATTGTAATTTGCATCCAAATATCTGGTTTAGATGTAAGGTTTTGAATACATAGGGGTTGTAAAAATTTCCATTTATCATGGTTTTCTAAAAATCCTGATGGGGTATCACCCCACCTTTGTGGTAGAATTTTAACATCATATTTATCTAATTCTATTATAGATTTAACTATATCTCTTGCTCTAGCACCGTAACCACTATATGTATCTACTGGAGCGCTAATTATGAAACTTGGTTTATTCATTAGTATGTAATTTTGTGGTTTAAAAATCTTCCTTTATATTCTGTTGCATTTACTATTTCAAAATCCTCTCTTGGTTCCCAAACTGAAAATAATTCTTCAAATGCTTCCATTACTCTTTGTGCTTGATGTTCAGCTGTGAAGCCTGCTTCATCACTTAAAGCCCATTCTCTACCTTTTAACCCTTTAGCTTTACGCTCTTCATCTGTTAACTCGTAAATTTCTTTTATTCTGTCACAAACATCTTCCCATGAACATCTATCATCAAATATATAAGGGGTTTGAGGTGATCCTTGGATTGATCTAGATGTTGGGTAAACAGGGAACATCCATTCACCATGTTCTTTATAAGTACCTCTATGGTTAGAAGGAACATCAGCACTTGGTGTAAACCATTTACCATTTTCATCTACAAATCTCATTTGGTCTTGCATTCCACCTGTTACATTAGCAATTACAGGAGTACCTGTTAACATTGCTTCCGTAACTGTTAAACCCCATCCTTCATTAGAGGTAATTAATATTTGGAGGTCTGCTATATTATATAACCAATTTAATTGTGTTCTTGATAATTTTTGATGTGAAAATATTATATTATTTTCATAGTTTTCCCCAAAAAGATATTCAGCTACTGCACCTAAATCTGTACCATGGTCTGTAACTAATTCTGTATGTAAAACAAATCTACATTTATCCGCTTTTTCTTTCGGTAAAGAATCTAAAAATGATCTAAAAGCCAACATTGCATCTGGTATTTGTTTTCTACGAATGTTTCTAGAGTTAAAGAACATTACATAGTCTACATTATCACCTACAAGATTAGTTCTAAACTGTTGTAGAGGCTCATATTCACTATGATCTTTATCTATTGGGTAAAATTCTTTATGATTTAAACCATGAGGAACATATTTAAATACTCTTTTACTATTATCACAGTCTGCTAATACTAATTTATTAATGTTAACGGTTTGTTTTGAAATACCCATTAATAAATCACAAGCTTCATAGTATGGTTTATTATACATAGGAGCCGGATAATCATCCCAAATATTTAAATATACTAAAGGACATTGTTTTCTAATAGTATCTTCCATATTAAAAATATGTTTAAAATACCTAGGATCTGTAATTAACATTACAGCATCTGGTTTTTCAACATTTAAAATTTGCTGTAATTCAATTGATTGGGCATACCCATCTACACAGTATAACCTTACATTAGAATCTTCTATTTTTGCTTCTATATTTGTAGCAGACGATATATCTAATACTTTACCTTTTTCAGGGTGTTGAATAGCTCCTGCTATATTTACCCAATTGAAATGGTGTGCTGTGTGTATTACAATTTCCTTTGCAACTGTTGCTACACCGGAATGTACTCTAATATCATCACACACTAACAATATTTTTTTCCTCTGTTCTTTAGGAATATGCTTAAAATCTTTATTCATGTAACTTAAATTTATAGTTCAATATTTGTTTGGTTTGAAATCTGTTTTCTAAAGTCTTCATCTGTAAGATACAAAAATAGAGCACGATCGGCAAGTTTTTGGAAACTAAATTTCCTTCTTACACATTCTATTTTAAAATTTTCAAATAATTCACTTTTTACTTTAACACTAGTTAGTGTCATTTTTTTAGCATCTGCCATAGTTTTTGTTTTTAATAACGTTTATTTATAAGTATACGTATATAATTATTCTAGTATACAATACCCTCACCACAATGTTCTTTATCCTCTTTATAAGGACAGAACCTACAGTTCCAAGCACTTACTTGTTTTGGGTAATCTTTTTCTTTAATTTTTCCACTAGAATTAAAACATTCACTAATAAAATCATTAATTGCTTTCTTTGCTCTACCTAGTTTAATTTTCCCACTTGGTGGGGTAAATGTTTGTACTCTATATGATTGATGAGGTGACATTAAATTCTCGTCATCCCAATCTAATACTTTCCTTTTTAAAATAAAGAATTCAATCTCAATCTTATCTAATGGTATACCATATTGTTCTGAGAAGTATTGTTTGTATAATAATAATTGAAATTGTTTATCTTCATTCTTTTTATCTTGGTCTCTCCATCCACGAGTGCTGGTTTTTATATCGATTATCTTAAATGTCTCTGTTGCTTCATGGTACATAACAACATCAAGGTACCCCATATATAATACGTTATTTAACATTTTATTTGGAGCAATAACGATTGGTATCTCACAACCCACTAAACTATATCCTCGTTTTGAAAAATAACTGCTTTTTTTCTTTTTAAACCAACTTAATATACCAAGACCATCCTCAAAAAATTCCCTCATTTCTTCAGCATTGGAAAAATGACTATCCTTATTTGATTTATATTGTTTTTGATACTCTCCTATATATTTTTCTCTAAATAATTCCTCTATATCAATCCTATCAGCTTCTGCACCACTTGTTTCATACATTACGTCTAAATAATGTTGAATTACCTCATGCATAGCAGTACCAAATACGGTATGGATTGAAGATGTAAATCGTCTTACTTTATCTTTATATTGAAGTTTCCAACGATGTTGACAGCCCCTATAAATAGACATTTGGGAATACGATATATTCTTTTGATAAGCATAATTCACTGGTGAAGGTGGATTATTTCTTATTTCTTTTACAATGTTCGGGAGTTTTTTAGCCAAAATTTATAGTTTTTAGGAAGGTGTGGATTATCTTTAATAGGTAGTTGGAAAAACAAATTGTTTTCTTCTCTACCGGGAAAAATATCTTTTCCTTCTTTTATTAATTTTCTAAGTCTTTCAGGGTTTGTTATTTCATCGGTATTGAATTCTTGATGTGCATAAGCCTTTACCTTTTCAATTATCTTATCTACAGACATGAAAAAGGAAAAATGCCACCCTGCATTTTCTATCTGTAACCAATCCTGATTTCTGATTTCCTCTGTAGTCATTTCTGGGTTGCTTGTCATTACATAATAGTAAAAACACTTTGCTTTAACCTGTGGAGGTACATCCATTCTAGTAGTTAAATTATAATAATACCAATTCTGTAAAAGGCTTACAGCATCCCCAGGGATGGAATTTTCTTTAAAATATTTAATAACCTTGCTATCAGGTATCTCATCTAAATCACTTAAAATGATTATATCGTTGGGGTTTAGGGATAACTGTGATAATGGAATTTTAACACTGTTTTTTTGAAAGAAGTCTCTAGACCAAGTATCCTCATTACTAGAACCTGTAGGCATATTATCTACTACATGGTAATGGATTTTATGTAACCACTTTGCAAATCTTTTCTTATTTAGGTGGAAATTTAGATCTTTAGGTAAACCCGAGAATGTTTGGGTTGCTTCTACTAGAATAAAAATATCTACAACATCGTCTAATTCTGTTAAACGGAATTCTAGCATATCTAATTCACTATTGAAAGCAAAACAATCTATAACCTTACTAGGTTGGTTTAGATTTAAATTAGTTAGTTCTTCTTGAGTCATGTCTATTATTTTTTCCACTTATCTCTACCAACTAGCAATCCTATAATTCCATAATTGGCAATATCAATAAAGGTATCTTCCATACCTTCACCTTTAACAAATGACCTACCATTAACTAATAGATTTTTTAAACGTGATATTTTATCAGTTAACCTAATACATAACCCAGTTAATGAGAATTGTTTATCATTGCTATTATTAACGATATCTCCGCCTAAAGCAATGTTATTTAAACCATAATCCATATGTTTAGCTGCAAACATTGCATACATTTCGGCTTGAATTCTAATAAACTCATTAGATAAATCTGGGTATTCTTCTTCGAAAATTGTTATTGTTTGGTTGACTTCATCATCCATAAATTCTTGAATTTTCTTAGGGTTTTTTGCATTCATAATTTCTCTATCGCTCATAACTATTTCTTTTGCATTATTACCAAAATGGCCTACATTTTCCTCTAAATATTTTGATACTGAACTACCCATTTAGTTGTCCTTTAGTATTAAAATATTTGTCTAACGCTCCTAACCTATCATCAGCATCAACTAACATTATAAGTGCTTCTTCAGCATTTTTATAAAAGTCTCCGGTTGAATGGTCTC
>TARA_B110000027_G_scaffold133969_1_pt1 | contig 14207 bp, 12 predicted proteins | sample TARA_B110000027 | Tara Oceans TARA_B110000027 (sample SAMEA4397101) | marine metagenome | biome: Polar Biome; feature: [SRF] surface water layer (ENVO:00010504); material: water (ENVO:00002006), including particulate matter (ENVO:01000060) such as... | depth 5 m
ATTATTTCAATTTTTAGTCATTTTTTAATAAAAAATAAATTTAAAAATAATGTAAAAAAATTTAGAGAAGATTTCATAAAAAATTTTAACTTTAAAAAAAAAAAATATTTTCAAAAAAAAAAAATAAATTTAATAAATATTTCAATTCCTTATGCTTTTTATCAACAAAAATATAAAAAAAAATTACTTTATGATTATGTTGATTTTTTTATGCATGAAATTTTAAATAAAATTATTAAACAAAAAAAAATGTTATATGTTTTAAAATTTAAAGAAAATATTCCTACTAATCTTCAAAAAAAAATTATTAAAAAATTCAATAATTATTTTAGAGATTATAATTTGGTACTTTTTTCAAGTAATAAAACTGGAACTAACTCACTTGAAAAATTCGTAACTTTTTATAATATTGAAAAATATTATTCAAATTTTTCATCTTCATTATTTTTAATTAAAATATTTAGGCCTAATGTAAAATTGTATAATTTTTCAAAAATTATTATGAATTATTGGAAGAATAAACAAAATCTTTTGTTTGAAAATCATCGGCAAAATCAATCCAATTATCGTAAAGTAATTAAATTTTATAATAAAATCTGGATAAACTTATAGAAAATATTTATTATCTATAAACAGTATCTAGAAAGGGCTCATGAAATTTTTGATTAATTAGAAAATTATTTATTTCTTTATTTGAGTTTATTCTGCCTTCAAAAAAATTAAGAATTAAATCATGTATAGATAGTAAATTTATTTTTTTTGATATATCAAAATTCTCTTGATCACTTAACACTTTTGATAAAAATATAACTGGGTAAGCTTTTTTATCTTTATCGTAACTTCTTTTTCTATCTGGACCAAATCTGTACCAGTGATCCGAGCTAAAGATAACCATCATTTCTTCTTTGTTTTTCTCATCAATATTTTTCTCTAAAATTTCAAATATATTTTTTATTACCAGATCACTTATTTTTAAGTTTAAATAATATTTTTTTAAATGATCTTCTTCCTCTAAATTTAGATCATATTTTGACATTGCATATTGAGCTGGAAGATGAGGCAAGTAAAGATGCATAAATATAAAATTGATATCTTTTTTAAGAACTTCTTTTAAGTCATTATAATTAAAGTTTTTATGTCCATCTATAGACTCCGAATGATCAATATTTTTGATTAATTTAGAATTAATAATTTTTTCCGTAGTGATTTTTTTTTTAGAACCACTGAAATAGTTTTTTGAATAGTTTGTAAAAGTGAACATTTTATTTATTAAGGAATATTCAAATATAATTCCTCTATACCACTCACTTAATTTTTCTTTGCAATTTTTTTTTATATTTAAAATTGAACAGTAGGGAATCATAGAAGAAAAAATTTGATATTTAAGTGATACTTCATCTAACTTTTTGAAAATTGTATTTTCATACTTAAACTCTTTTTCTTTATTATTTCTATCAACAATAAACATAAATTTATCATTTGAACCTACTCCTTTAGGAACCACATTCATAAGTGTTGCAGGCATAGTAACAATTGTATTTGGTCCGGGCGGCAAAGCGTTAGATGAGGATACTGAAGTTTGTGATATATTTTTTATATTTTCTGCCAAATGATTTTCAAAAGCATAATTATAATCATATTCATCAAAAATTACCCATAAAATTTTTTTTTTATTTGATATATTTTCAGAAATTTTTTTATCAAAGTAGTTGTTATAGTTTTTGTAGCTTTCTAGGTACCTAATTGAGAATTCATAAACAAAGTATATAAAGATAATAACACCTGTGATTTTAATAAGTCTAAATAGTTTTTCTTTATAATTTTTAAAAGTGTATATTAAGATTATACACACAAGATAAGGAAATAGTCTCTCTACTATTAAACTTATGTATTCATTATTAATAAAATCTTGAAATAAGAATACAAATAATTTTCCAAATGTAGATTTATTTGAAATTAAAAAATAACTATTAATAGCCTCTTTAAGTAACCAAATAAGAATTATAATTGCTAATAATTTTTCAAAATTACTATATTTTTCTTTAATATTTTTAGAAATAAATTTTAAAGAATAGAAAAAAAATAATGAGAAAATTAAAAGTGAAATAAGCTGTATTAAAACAGTTGTATAATTTATAAAAATACCCCTAGCTGAATAAAAATAAAAATTTGATGTTACTAGTATTGATAAAGAAAAGATCGAAGTTAAATTAATTTTTGAAAACACTACTTAACTTCATCTTGATCTTTTTTCTTTTTTTTAAATTTAGAAAAAATTTTTTTTAAAACTCTAGTTGGATATTCTAGATAAACTGCCAAAACTGCAAAAAAAGCTAATATTGATTGAATAATGAAAGCTCCAACACCAGGATCAAAGTATGCCATTGCAGGGCTTATTAAGATTGTTAGAAAACTTAAGATTATTAATAAAAATAGTTTAATCATGATTTTTTATATTATTGTTTTTAATAGTTAATAATTTATTTTGCAAACATATCAAGTATAGTATCTAAAACTTATTTAAAATATCTAAAAATGTCCATAAAACTAAAAAATAAAGCTAAAAATATAGATATATTAAAAAAAATATTTTTTAAAAACAATAAAATAGTAATTCCAAATTATTTTTATTTTCAAATTAAACAGATTAAATTTAATAAAGATAAATTAATAAATAAAATTTATATATTTAACAGAAAAAAAGAAATTATTCTTAGATCATCTGCTTTAAATGAAGATCAGTCTAATTATTCATTAGCTGGTAAATATGATTCTATAGTCTTAAAAAAAAACTCAGAAAAAAAATTTATATTAAAAAAATTTAACTCATTTGTTAAACAATTTGAAAATCAAAAAGATCTTATTATTATTCAAGAAAAAATTTCTGATGTAGATTATTCTGGAGTTTTATTTTCTAAAGATATTAATCATAATTCTCCATATTATTTGATAAATTATGACTCTACTGGAAAAACTAATCTTATCACATCAGGTGCTCAAAATCCAAAAGAAAAAAACTTGATAATTTATAAAAATAAAAAAAATTTAAAAAATAAATTTTATGATTTAATCGAAGCAACAAAAGCTATTGAGAAAAAAGTTGAAAATGATAGGCTGGATATAGAATTTGCAATAAAAAAAGATAAAACTTATCTATTTCAGCTTAGACCTTTGCACTCAAAAAAAAATAAGTTAGATATTAAATATTTGCTTTCTGATTTTGATAATTATTTATTAAATATAAAAAAGAAATTAATTAAGCTTAAAACAAAAAATCCAATATTAGCTGGTAAAACAACTTTCTTTAGTAATATGGCCGACTGGAATCCAGCAGAAATGATAGGGGATAAACCAAAACATTTAGCGGTTTCATTGTATAAAGAATTGATAACCAATGAAGTTTGGTGTGAACAAAGAGAGCTTTACGGCTATCAAAATGTGTATCCAAATATTTTAATGTTCACTTTTGCAGGATCACCCTACATCGACTTAAGGACTGACATAAATAGCTTTATTCCATATGGTTTAAATAAAAAAGAGAAAGAAATTATTATAAATAAATATTTAGATAAGATTAAAAAAAACCCAGAAATACATGACAAGATAGAGTTTGAATTAATTGAAACATGTTATTCATTTAATTCAAAAAAAAGATTGTTATCTTTATTTAAAAAAGAATTAGCAAATAAATATTTAAAAATTATTAAAAAACAAACAGCAAATATATTAAAAACAAATTTTGTAGAGAGAGAAAAATCAAAACTACAAATTTTTGAAAATAATTTGAAAATAATTTCAAAAAAAAAAATTAGTGATATTCAAAAAATTTTTTATTTAACAAAAATATTAAAAAGATTTGGCACTTTACCTTTCTCTGGAATAGCAAGATGTGCATTTATTTCACAAAGAATATTATTGGATTTAAAAGCACTAAATTTGATAAGTGAGAGTGAATTTAAAAATTTTTTTTCATCTATAAAATCTATTACAACTATCTTTAATGATAAGCTTAATAATGTTTTTAAAGGTAATATTAAAAAGGGTGAGTTTATTAATATTTATGGTCATTTGAGACCATCAACTTATGACATTAATTCATTAAATTATAACGAGGGTTTTTCAAATTACTTTAAAGGTAATTTTAAATATAAAAAAACAAAACAATCTAAAATAAAATTTAATAATATTTTAAAGTTAAATAAATTATTTAATAAAGATTTTAATTTTTCATTTAGAAAATTTGCAAAATTTGCTCAACAATCTATTTTCCAAAGAGAAAATTCAAAATTAATTTTTTCAAAAGGTATCAATTTAATTTTTGAATGTCTAATTAGGCTTGGAGAAGAAGTAAAAATAAATAGAAAAGATTTAGCTTTTGTAGATTTTAACAAAATCTTAAATTATTATTCAAGTCTTGAAATATTTAAATTAAAGAAAACACTTAAAGCAGATATTTCGAAAAATAAATATGAATATGAAATAATGAAAAAAATCAAATTGCCAGATATTATTATTAATGAAAATGATATTTTTGAATTTTATGAAAATAAAAGTAAACCGAATTTTATCACTTTAAACAAAATTGTTGGTGAAACAATTGTGCTTAAAAAAAATAATTTAGATAAAATTAAAAATAAAATTTTAATTATTAAAAATGCAGATCCTGGTTATGACTTTATCTTTAACCATAATATTAAAGGATTAATAACACAATACGGTGGAGCTAATTCACATATGGCAATAAGATGTTTAGAATATAACATTCCTGCAGCGATTGGAGTGGGAGGTCATATGTATGAAAATATAATAAAATCTAAAGAAGTTCTCATCAATTGTGAAAAGAAAGATATAAATATATTAAGATGAAAAAAATACTTATATCTCAAAGATTAGATAAAATTGGTAATCATAAAGAGCTCAGAGATAATTTAGATGTTAGGTTTTACTCGTTTTTTAAAAAATGTGGTTTAACTCTTATCCCTGTCCCAAATGATTTAAAAAATTTTAATAAGTTTATCAAATTAATAAAACCCAATGGAATTGTTTTATCTCCAGGCGGGGACTCAAAAAAAAAAGATATTCGATTTAGTACAGAAAAGAAACTCGTTCAGTATTCGTTAAAAAAAAATGTACCATTAATGGGAATTTGCAGAGGTGCTCAATTTATTAATAATTATTTTGGAGGTAAATTGTTAAAAATCAAAAATCATGTAAGACAAAATCATAGAATCTTTGGAAAAATAACAAATAACCTAGTTATAAAAGTTAATTCATTTCATGATTTTGCAATTGATAGAAAAACATTGTACCAAGATTTCGAAGTTCACGCATATGCAAAAGATAAATCAATCGAATGTTTTAAACATAAGTCAAAAAAAATAATGGGAATTATGTGGCACCCAGAAAGATATAAATCAATCAAAGCATTCGACAAAAAAATTATTAAAAATTTATTTTAATGGAATTAATTTTATTAGCTGCAGGAAAAGGTTCGAGAATATTTAATAAAATCAATAAAAATAAATGTTTAATTAAAATTAAAAATTTAACATTAGTTGAGAAAATAATTAGAGATTTTCAGTTTTATGAAAATAAAAATAAAAGTTTTGTGGTTGTTGGTTATAAAAAAGAAAATATTAAAAGAGCTCTAAAAAAATATAAAAATGTACTTTTTATTCATAATAACTTTTATGCAAGTAGAGAAATGCTTTATTCACTCAAACTAGGACTTATGAAAGCAAATTCAGATGTAATAATTAGTTATACTGATATTCTCTACTCAAAAAATTTATTCTCAAAATTAATAAAAATAAAAAATAAAAAAGAAATTATTTTGCCAATTTATAAAAACTGGAAAAAAACTTGGAAAAAAAGAAAAAAATCAATTTTTGATGATTGTGAAAGTTTAAAATATGATAAAAATAATTATCTCTTAGAAATTGGAAATAATTTAAAATCAGTAAAAGATACGATGGGACAATTTATGGGAATAATATATATTCCAAAGAATAAAATTATTAAGATTCTAGGTTTAATAAATAAGTGTAATAAAAATAAGAGAATGCACACTACAAACTTTATAGATTTTATAATTAAAAAAAATGAAAAAATTAAATGTTTGCCAATTTATTCAAATTGGTATGAATTCGATGATTATGAAGATCTAAAAAATTTTTAAATATGTTATTTTTAATTAAAAATTTTATAAAATATTTAAATATTAAAAATAAAAATAATTTAATTTGCTTTTTTTCAGAATCTCATTTTTATAAAAATTATTATATCGAGCTTGCAAATAAGCTGAAAGATGAAAATAATATTTTAATTTTGACATCAGATATAGAAGAGTTCGAATCTTTAAAAGAAGAGATGCAAGTTTTATTTATTGGTAAAGGTTTTTTTAGATATTTAATTTTTAACATAATTAAATGTGATTTATTTTTTATGACTTTGATAGACATTGGTAATAATTTTTTTAAATCTAGATTTTGTAATAAGTACATTTACTTTTTTCATGCAATGGCAAGTACGCATAAAATTTATACAAATACAGCATTTGATAATTATGAAGTTATCTTTACATTGGGAAATTTTCAAAATGATGAAATAAGAGAAAGAGAAAAAATTTTTAATTTAAATAAAAAAGAACTCTATTGTATTGGATATTTTTATTTAGATTTTCTAAAAAAAAATGTAAATCTTAATTTATCAAATAATGATACTATTTTGTTTGCTCCATCTTGGAATTATAATAAAAAAAATCTATTAAATGATCATGGCGTTGAAATAATTAGAGAATTAATAAATCAAGGTTTAAAAGTGATATTCAGACCTCACCCTGAAAATTACAAACATGATGAGAAAATTATAAATGAAATAGTAAATGAATTTACTAATAAAAATTTTTATTTAGATAACTCAGCGTCTAATATTAAAAGTATGGAGGAAGCAGGTAGTCTTTTGACTGATAATTCTGCAATTTCTTTAGAATTCACCTTTACTTTTAATAGGCCAACTTTTTTTATAGATTATACTGACAAAATTCATAATAAAAATTTTTCTGACATGAAAAATCCAACAATAGAAAAAATTTTTCAGAGAGAGTTAGGGGTAACTTTCAAAACTGATGAAATTAATGAGATCAAAAAAAGTATTAAAGATTTTTATATTTATAAAAATGACAATTCAATAAAGATAAGAAATTTTTTAAATAAATACTATATCAATGTTGAAAAAACTGTTAGTGAAGCTCAAAAAATAATCAAAGAATTAAAACAGAAAGATTAATCTTTTAACGGTCCAAATTATGATCAAAACAAATTTACATAATATATATGTTGTGATGTATCATTATGTTAGAGAAAAAAATAATAATAATTTTCCAAATTTAAATTTTTTAGAATTTAAAGAATTTAGAAGACAAATAAAATATTTCAAAAAAAATTTTAATATTTTAGACAATAATCAGTTTTGTGAAATATTAAACTCAAAAAAAATACCAAAAAAAAAATCTATTTTATTAACTTTTGATGATGGATATTTTGATCATTATCACTATGTGTATCCAGAATTATTCAAAAATAAAATTTCAGGATTATTTTATCCCACAGTTGATACTATAGAAAAGAATGTTCTATTGGATGTAAATAAAATTCAACTTGTTTTAGAAAAAGAGAAGAATAGAGATAAGTTATTAAAAAATATTTTTCAATTGTTGAATAAATTTAAAAACAAAGAAAAATTTATTTCAAACATTCAAAGAATTGAACTTAAAAGTAGGTGGGATGATAAAAAAACAATCATGATAAAGAAGTTATTACAATATTATTTGCCTAAAAAAATTAGAACTCAAATATTAGAAAAACTCTTCAATGAAATTGTAAGTATTGAAGAGAAAAAATTATCTAAAATTTTTTATTTAAATAAAAAGCAAATTAAAGAAATGAATTCAAATGGAATGACTTTTGGTGGTCATGGACATAAACATTTTTGGCTAGGAAAGCTTAAGAGAGATGATCAAGAAAATGATATTAAAAAATCTATTAATTTTTTTAAAAAACTAAGAATTTATGATAATAATTTTTCTTTTTGTTATCCTTATGGCTCGTTTAATAATGAAACTATTAAAATTTTAAAAAAATTTAAAGTTAAGTTTGGATTAACTACTATTAAAAATTCACTGAAAAAAAGTAATATAAAAGAAAGATTTATAATCCCAAGGTTTGATACAAATGATTTCAAATACTAAAATTAGATTTATTAAATCTCATGAAGCAAATTTACTGCAGGAGTTTATAAAAACAAATTATTCATCAACTCATATTTTGTCATTAAACAATAAGGTGTTGAATTTTTATTACAATTATCAAAATAAAAAAAAAATAAATTTCTTAGGTTATTTTAATAGAAATAAATTAAGCGCTGTAATGGGGTTAATTTCTTCAAAAAATTGGGATCCTTCATCTGACAAAAATATTTTCATTGCTTTAATTGTAAAGGCAAAATTTTGTAAAGAAGACATTTCTTTTAAATTTATTTCATACATTATTAATAAAATTAAACCAAATTTTTTAGGTTGTATTGGTTTTAATTCTAAGGTTTTCAAAATATTTAGTAAAATTGGTTTATGTAAAAGAATGCAACATTATTATATTTTGAACAAAAAACTTAAACCAAAAATTTCAAAAAATTTGGCAATATCTAAATCCAAAAAAATAAATGATGTTAAAATCAAAATAACAAAGACTTTAAAAGAAATTCCATCAAATACAGTTTTTCAATCTAAATCAAAAAACTATTTTAACAATAAATATTCCCTTAATCCATTTTATAGATATTATTTTTTAAATGTTTATAAAAATAAAAAATTTATTTTTTTTCTAGTTGTTAGAAAGATTAAAATTAATAAATATAATTCTTTTATATTTAGAATTGTAGATATTTATGGACAAGATTTTAAGGCAAATATTTCCAGTATAATAGAAAAATTTTTATATGAGCATAAAGCAGAATATATTGACTTTATAAATTATGGCATTGAATTTAAAGAATTAAAATTAATGGGTTTTCAAAAAAAAAATAATTCACAACTAATACCAAACTTTTTTGAACCTTTTATAGAAAAAAATGAAAATCTTGATTTATGTATTTTATTGAATAACTCCAACAATAAAAGAATAACTATTAATAAAGGAGATGGAGACCAGGATAGACCTAATAAAATATGAAAAAAATTTTAATATCTTCTACGTCCTTTCTTAATGATACAAATGATAGTTGGAAAAATTTAAAAAAAAAATATAAATTAAATTTTTCTCCATTCGGGAAAGTTTTTTATTTAGATAAAAAATATTCTACCCAAATTAATCTTGTTTTTCTACCTGATATTTTAGAATATTTTAATAATGCAAATACGAACTCCAAAGAATACAAAACTAAAATAAATTCATTTGTAAAATTAATAAAAAGTTTAATTAAAAATAAAGAAACTAATTATATTATTGGCATTTCAGATTTTTTATTTGATGATACTATTATGCATTTAAAAAAAAATATTAGTTTAGATTTAAAAAGTTATTTTTTAAATGAGCTATACAATTTATCAAAAAATTTTAAAAATTTATTTATTTTTGATCTAGATAAAATATTTTCATATACAGGATTAAAAAATTGTTTTAGTTATCGAAATTATTATTTAATGAATTGCAGGTTATCTTCTGAAGGTTTAAATATTTTATCAAAACAGATAGATAAAATATTAATTAATATCAATTCAACAACTAAAAAGGTATTAATTCTTGATTGTGACAATACTATTTGGGGGGGAGTGATAGCTGAAGATGGTTTAAGCAAAATTCAAATAGGACAAGATGGTGTAGGAAAAGCGTTTAAGGATTTTCAAAAGGTAATTAAGTTGATTAAAAATAGAGGAATATTGATAGCGCTAGCGAGTAAAAATGAGAAAAAAGATGTTCTTAATGTTGTCAAAAAACACAGAAGTATGATTTTGAGAGATGAAGATATAACTAGCTATAAAGTAAATTGGGATGATAAGTCAAAAAATATTTATGATTTATCTCAAGAATTGATGTTAGGTCTTGATAGCTTTGTATTTTGGGATGACAATCCAATCGAGAGGGAAAAAGTTAGAAAAAAATTACCTAGTGTTGATGTAATTGAGCCAGATGAAGATGTATCAGAATGGCCCAAACAGTTAAGTGAATACCTAGGTTTTTTAAAACACAGTAATTTAAAAGAAGATATAAAAAAAACAGAACAATATAAACAAAGAGATAATTTTTTAGAAAAAAAAAAATTATTTGATGATGAGATCAAATATCTTAAAAGTATTAATGTAAGAATAAATATTGAAAAACTTAATGAATCAAATCTCGATAGAGCTGTTCAGTTAACAAATAAAACCAATCAATTTAATTTAACCACAAAAAGATATACTCATTCTGATATTATTAATCTTAGTAAGAATGGAGATGTTTTTTTAGTTAAATTAAAAGATATTTATGGTGATCATGGAATTATATCGCTCATGATAGTTAAAAAGTTTAATGATCTTGTCTATATTGATACATTTTTATTGAGTTGTAGAATACTTGGTAGATATGTAGAGAATTATTTATTGAATTTCCTAAAGAAATATTCAATTAAAAAAAAATTAAATGGAGTGCTAATTCAATTTATAAAAACTAACAAAAATACTCCAGTTCTGAATTTTCTAAATTCAATAAAGACTTTAAAAAAATTAAGTAAAAAAGAAATGCTTAATGATAAAAAAAGTATAATAAATTTTAATAAATCATCTTTTTTTATTTTAAAAAATCAAAGTAAAATAATTTGTTCTGAAATATATGATTAAAAAAAAATTAGAAAAAGTTTTCCAACAAAACTTCAAAAAAGTTAAGATAAAAGATAATTTTAACAAAATGAGTATGCTAAATACACCTGGGTGGGACTCTGTTGGTCATGTAAATTTTTTATTAAGTATTGAAAATAAATTTAAAGTTAAATTTACTACTAATGATTTTTTTAAATTAAATGATATTTCGAAAATTCTTAAAAGATTAAAGAAATAAAATTTTTTTTTGAAAATTTTTATTTTTATTTAATAATTTGGTAAAACTCGGTAATTTATTTTTCATAATTGATAAATTATGTTTAGTATTAACTTCAGGTATTTTTAAAATATTTATTTCAATATTACTTTTTTTTAATTTACTTAAATTTTTTTCAGCAATAAGTTTTGATTTAGAATATTGAGACTTGATGCTTTCGGAATATACAGAAGATGGAAAAAAAAATTTAATTTTTTTTAAAGGATAAAAACTTAATATTTTTAATGGTAGGTCATTATAAAAAAGTTTATATTTTTTAAAATCTTTTTTTGTATTATTTTTAATATTTATTCTCGGAGTTGCCATATAAAAAATTCTTACTATTGGAAATTTCTTTAAAATTTTCTTTATCTTTTTTAGATCTTTTTCTACGTCAATTTTAAATAATTGAGTATTTTTATTATTATTTTTAATTTTGTTCTTATAAAAAGTTGCTAAAATTTTTATATCTTTATTTAACTCAAAAATTTTTAAAAGTTCGTAACCAATTCCACTACTAGAACCAATAATTAATATTGGGTCTTTAATTTTTTTGATTTTTTTTCTAAAGTCTTTTTTAATTTTTTCATTTTTCATTTTAAGTTTTGGTCTTTCAATGCTTACAAAATCAATTTCATAATTTTTATAAATTAATTTATTCTCTATTATTGGAAGTCTATTATTTTTTTTGGATAATATAGTAACTTCATTATTTAAATTTATATTACTGTAATTGAAATTTATATTTATACTATTTATTAAAGAATACTCACCAGGATAAACCATACCTACATATTTTGAGACAACATTAAGAATATTAAATAAAGTATCGTAATGGTTATTATTTTTGGCAGAAGGAATCTTAAAAATTTTTTTTTTTGAATAATTTAAAAATTTTTCTTTTGAAATATTATTAAAATTTAATTTAAACTCAATAAGACCTGAGTTTTTTTGAAAAATAATATTTTTTTTTTTATTAATTTGAATATTTTTATCGTAGACAAAAAAATTTTTAAAAGTAAAATTTATATTAAACTTTTTTCTATTCTTTAAAATTTTATTAATATTTAAAAGTTTTAAAGATTTAATTATAACTAGTGTCCCATGACAAATTTCTGAGCCAAAGTTTGAATTATATCCAACTAAATTTTTCAGATGAATTTTGTTAAAATCACCACTTTTTTTGGCATAGTTTAAGCCATTTTTTTTTGATAATTTAAATCTCACAGTATTATAAATACATTAATTATTTTTTTATTATTTTAAAGTTTATTAAATTTAAATACTAAGAAATTATTAAAATTGTCAATTTATTTTATATAAAGTGTTAATAGGTTTTCCCGAAACACTTATTTCATTTATTTTTTTGTAAATATTAGAGTAGTCTTTTTTATTATTTATGTAATTATTAATTAAATAATTTGCATCTTTTATATTATATACAACAATTAATTTTTTCATATTCTCATTGCTTAACATGTTTTTTCTAGTTGCTTCAAGTGAAGTCCCACTTACAGCCATAACTGTAACAGTTTTTCTTTTATCATTTTCTAAAATAAATTTAATTTGTTCATTATTACTTAATCCCCACCAATCTAAATCAAATTGTTGATAAGGTTCTTTTACCAAAAAATTAAAATATACATTTTCATAAGGATGATTTTTTATTATCCAAATAATATTATTTAATATTGCAATTGTAGTAAGAGTTAATAAAATTATTTTTAACTTTTTCCATTGAATATTTGAAATAGTACAACTTATAAATATAAGAAAATAAATTAATACAAAATAACTATGCCTCCAACCATTATAAGTATTTTTTTGAAATATTGTAATAAAAAAAATAGTTAATACAAATAATAAGAGGTTTAAATAAATAATATTAAAATTTTTCTCAAAAAATATTTTTCTTTTAAAAATAAAAATTAAACAAAACAAAAATAAAATTAAATATAAAATTGGCACAGTAATTAAAAACCAAATTATGATGTAGTGCCATGGAGTTTTGGAGGCTTTAAATACTTCACCAAAATACAATACTTTTCCATTCCAGGAATGATTAGATAATTTATTAAATACTTCCAAAAAATTAGTAAATGGATCTGCCCACAAAAAAGGAAAAGTTAAGTAAAAAAAGAAAATAAATAGTAAAAAAGTAAAAATAATAAGTTTTATAATTTTTTTATTTAATCCATATTTCATTACAGAAAATATCATAACCATTAGGGGCAATAATGCAGTAGATAACTTAGTTGAAATACACAAAGCTGAAAAAAAAGAAAAAAATATTAAATTTTTAATTTTAATTTTGTTAATTAATTTAATCCCAAAATATAAAGATAAAATTACCAATCCACATAAATATAAATCTTTTGTGTTGTAATGTTGTTCAGCAAAAAATCTAGGAAATAAAATTAATAATAGTACACTTAAATTACTTAAAAAATAATTTTTTGTAAGATGCAAATTCATTTTATAATAGATTAAATAGCAACTGTGCAAAAAAATAAGCAGCAAAATACATCTAAGATAATATATTTTTTTTGTGTCATCTAAGTTTTTATTATTTGTTATAGAGCCCGTTAAAACCTCAATGGTTGCTGCAAAAGTTTCAAAACTTGGTCCATAATATCTATCTCTCCAATCATTTAAATTAGAAACTTTTTTTAGTCTCTCATATTTTTTCTCAATTTCTGGAACAAATATTTTTACTATATACTTTAAGTTTACAAAACCAGTAAGTCTCATAAGACCATCATCCCAAGCATAACCATAATTTTTAAGGTTAAGAATATTAACAGATAAGGAAATGATAATTATAATTAAAAAAATTTTCTTTTTTATAAAAATTGTATTCAAGTTACGAAGAAGATGACTCTTTATCATAAATTTTAGAAATAATATAACTTGGCCTATTTTTTACTTCGGTATAAATTCTTGAAACATATTCTCCCACTAATCCTATTGCAATAATATTAAAACTTGAAGTTAATCCAATCAAAAGCAACACAGTTGTGAAGCCCTCAATTGGTTTGCCCATCAATTTTTGAAAAATTAAAAATAATGTAAAAATTAAAAGAAAAAATAATAATGAAA
>TARA_B110000027_G_scaffold49112_1_pt1 | contig 14207 bp, 15 predicted proteins | sample TARA_B110000027 | Tara Oceans TARA_B110000027 (sample SAMEA4397101) | marine metagenome | biome: Polar Biome; feature: [SRF] surface water layer (ENVO:00010504); material: water (ENVO:00002006), including particulate matter (ENVO:01000060) such as... | depth 5 m
ATAATAATATAGGTTTTAGACAAATTGAAATTAAAAGTTATTATAGAGTAACTGATTATTTTTCGTTTTTTATGCCTATTTTTATAATTATTGCAATATTTGAAAATTTATTTAAGTTTAGTGATCTTAAAGTGTTTGCTAGTGGTATAATTTTAGTTGCAAAAAAATAAAAAAAATACTGATGTTTAAAGATATTATGACTATTAAAGCTATGCAAATTTTAAAAAAAATTTATAAAAAAAAATTAAACCAGAGAAAAAAAAAGACTTTTATATGAAAGCTGTAATCCTTGCGGGCGGCCTTGGCAGTCGTATTGCAGAAGAAACTGAAAATAAGCCAAAGCCAATGGTCGAGATTGGTGGAAAACCAATTCTATGGCATATTATGAAAATTTATTCTTCTTATGGTATAAATGATTTTATAATTTGTTGTGGATACAAAGGCTATGTTATTAAGGAATACTTTAAAAATTATTTTATTCACATGTCTGATGTGACTTTTTCTATGAGCGATAATAGTATGAAAGTTCATCACAATAATGCAGAGTCTTGGAATGTTACTTTAATTGATACAGGTGAGCATACTATGACTGGTGGTCGTTTGAAACGAATACAAAGCTATATTAAAGATGATGATGCATTCTGTATGACTTATGGGGATGGCATAGGTAATATAAATATTTCAGATTTAATTTCTTTTCATAAACAGCATGGAAAAAAAGCAACACTAACTGCTACCCGCCCATCTGCTCGTTATGGTGCTTTAAAACTAGGTCCTGATAATTTGGTTACTCATTTTGAAGAAAAACCTGACGGTGAAGGTAGCTGGATTAATGGTGGTTTTTTTATATTACACCCTAGTGTTATTAATAATATTAAAGAAGATAATACAATTTGGGAAGACGAACCACTTAATAAACTTGCAAGCGAGAATCAGCTTTTTGCTTTTAAACATGATGGTTTTTGGATGCCGATGGATACTTTAAGAGAAAAAAATATTTTGAATAAACTATGGGATGGTGGTGAGGCACCTTGGAAAACTTGGTGATGCATCCTGAGTTTTGGAAAGATCGTAATGTTTTTCTTACTGGTCATACTGGTTTTAAAGGAGGATGGATTTCACTATGGCTATCAAGAATGGGGGCAAAGGTTTATGGTTATTCTCTTGCACCTCCAACTTCAATTAATTTTTTTGAATCAATTAAACTTGAAAACTTATTATCAGAATCTTCAATTGAAAATATTCTTGATTTAAAAATGCTTACTCAAGCAATGAAGGCAGCAAAGCCTTCAGTAGTTATACATATGGCGGCTCAGCCATTAGTGAGAGACTCTTATAATTTCCCAATAGAAACCTTTAAGACCAATATCATTGGAACTGCAAATGTTTTAGAAGCAGCTAGACACACAGAAAATGTAAAAGCTATCATTAATGTTACTACTGATAAATGTTATGAAAATCATGAACAAACACTGCCTTACCAAGAAAATGATCGCTTAGGTGGTCGTGATCCATATTCTAGTTCTAAAGCTTGTGCTGAACTTGTATCAACAGCCTATCGAAAATCTTTTTTCAAGGACTCTGGAATTCATTTAGCTACTGTTCGTGGAGGAAATGTTATTGGTGGAGGAGATTGGGCAAGCGATAGATTGATTCCTGACTTTTTTAGAGCATTAGAGGCAGGAAATTCAATGCAAATTCGTTCACCAAATGCTATACGTCCTTGGCAACATGTGCTTGAACCGATTTCTGGTTATTTAATGCTTGCCAAAAAACTAGTTACAGATGGAGAAAATTATGCAGAAGCTTGGAATTTTGGTCCTGATGAAAATGATTCAAGGTCAGTATCCCAAATTGTAGAGCATCTTTGTGATAAAATTAAAGGCTCTAGTTGGAATATTGAAACTATATCACAATTACATGAGGCTGGATTGCTAAAAATTGATAGTTCAAAGGCTAAATCTAGATTGGATTGGGTACATCAATGGAATATAGAAACTGCATTAAATAAAACTATTGATTGGTATCAAGCATGGCGTAGTCGTGAAGATTTAATTTTTATTACTAATGCCCAAATTGACCTGTATGAAAAGCAAATAAAAAATAAGGATTAAAAAAGTGAAATTTCAAGAAACAAAACTAAAAGGTAGCTACTTGATTGATCATGAAAATTACAAAGATGGACGTGGTTCTTTTGAGCGTATTTTTTGTCAAAAGACTTTTCAATTCTTTTTAAAGAAAAAAAATATACGTCAGATTAATTGTTCATTTACAAAAAAAGAAGGAACAGTTCGTGGCTTACATTTCCAATATCCACCATATGCTGAAATTAAAATAGTCTCTTGTTTAAAGGGAAAAGTATGGGATGTAGCTATTGACATAAGAGAAGGATCTCCAACATTTTTAGAATATTATGCTGTAATCTTATCAGGAGATAATTCACAAAGTTTTTTTATACCAGAGGGTTTTGCTCATGGCTTTCAAACACTAACGGATGATTGTGAAATGTTGTATTTTCATACTACTGATTATAATATTAAGGCTGAAGGTACCATTAGTGCTCTTGATCAACGTTTAAAAATTCAATGGCCAAATGATATAACAGAACAATCAGAGCGTGACACCAACAACCCCATGTTAAATGATGATTTTTTGGGAGTAAAGATTTAATGAATTGTCGCCACTGTGGAAAAACATTGAATCATACTTTTTTAGATTTAGGTTATGCTCCACCATCTAACTCATATTTAAAAAAAGATTCATTAAAAAAACCTGAGGTTTATTATCCACTTAAAGTTTCTGTTTGTAATAAATGTTGGTTAGTACAAACAAAGGATTATATTGATGTAGAAGCATTGTTTTCATCTGAATATGCCTATACCTCCAGCACTTCTTCCAGTTGGTTAACTCATGCAAAAGATTATACTGATAAAATGAAGGATGAATTTAAACTTAATGCTAATAGTTTTGTAATTGAAGTTGCTTCAAATGATGGATATTTGCTAAAAAATTTTGTTAAAGATGGGATTCCCTGCTTAGGAATTGAACCCACTGATAGTACAGCTGATATTGCTGAAGAAATGAATATTCCTGTTGTACGTAAATTTTTTAGTCACGCTTTAGGTAAAAAACTTGCTAAAGAGGGAAAGAAAGCAGACCTAGTTATTGGAAATAATGTTTATGCGCACGTTCCAGATATTAATGATTTTACAAAAGGTCTGAAAGCAATTTTAAAAATAGGAGGAATAATAACTCTTGAATTTCCTCATCTTATGCGTTTAATTGAGAATACACAGTTTGATACAATTTATCATGAGCATTTTTCTTATCTTTCACTTTATACGGTTAACAAAATTTTTAAAAAAGCAGGTTTAAGAGTCTTAGATGTAGAGGAAATAGACACACATGGGGGCAGTTTACGTATATATGGTATCCACAAAAATGATCATCGAAAAACAAAAAAAGCTGTTAAATTATTATTAAAGGAGGAAAAACTTCAAGGACTACAAAAGTTAAAAACTTATCAAGATTTTCAACTACGTGCGGATAGAATTAAAAACAACCTGTTAAATTTTTTGATCAAACAAAAACAGAATGGAAAAAAAGTAGTTGGGTTTGGTGCTGCTGCTAAAGGAAATACATTGCTTAACTATTCCGGAATTAAGTCAGACCTTTTATCTTTTATATATGATGGAGCCAAAACAAAACAAGGTCGTTTTATGCCTGGTAGTCATATCCCTATTTTATCAACAAAATATCTTAATCGTACCAAGCCAGACTATGTTATAATTCTACCATGGAATATTGCTAATGAGGTTAAAGAACAAAATGCTATTCTTAAAAAAAAAGGTGTTAAGTTTATTGTAGCTGTACCAGATATCAAAATATTGTGAAACGAATTTTAATAACAGGAGCCACAGGTTTTGTTGGAAAACAAGTAACTCATATTTTGAGTAAAACTGACTCAATAATAACAGTCGTAGTTAGAAATGGAAAAGAAGGTTTGTTTTCAGAATTTTCAAATATTAAAAATATAATTTCTACACCTGATATATTTTCTGAAGATATCGATTGGTGGACTCAAAAATGTAAGAATATAGATTTGATAGTCCATCTAGCTTGGTATGCAGAGCCAGGTAAGTATTTAGATTCAAAAAAAAATTTGGATTGTTTAATAGGATCACTTAAGCTAGCAAAGGGTGCAGTTAGAGCAGGTGTAAAGCGATTTATTGGTATTGGCACATGTTTAGAATATGACTTATCATTAGGAGTTCTTTCAATTGACACACCTCTAAAGCCAACTACGCCCTATGCTGATACGAAAGTTGCTCTTTACTCAAGTCTTTCTCATTTGTTGCCTTTATCTGGTATTGATTTTGCATGGTGTCGTCTTTTTTACCTTTATGGAGACGGAGAAGATAAACGGAGATTAATGGGCTATTTACATTCAAAATTAGAAAAGGGAGAGGTTGCAAATCTTACTAAAGGTGAACAAGTTCGTGATTTTTTAGATGTTACCATCGCAGGTCAAATGATAGCAGAAGTAGTATTGGGCAAGCAAATAGGACCTATTAATATTTGTTCAGGGACTCCAATTACTGTTCGAGAGTTTGCCGAAAAAGTTGCTGATAGGTATGGAAAAAAAAACTTGCTTAATTTTGGAAGTAGGCCTGATAATTTATCAGATCCAAATTTTGTGCTTGGAGTTTCAAACTTTGAGCCATCTAAGTTTAAAAAAACTAAATTATAATTTAGTTAGTTAATATAATTTTTTGTTTGCTAGAGTTGAAGAGTAGACCTTCTTAATAATCTTTAAAGATTTGCAAATAGAAGTTTTTAATTTATATTAAGGTTAATTATTATCTTAAAAAATTTAAAAAAATGTTAATTCTCTAATTTTACTACAGTCAATCAAAATGAATAAGTTTGAAGAAGAAAAAATAAATCGAATAAAGAATAATGAGCAAAATACTCAATTAGTTCAGGCAGCACATCTTTTTAAGATAGAGTCAACTTTACCAAAATACTCTTACAATTATTCATCTCTAGGGAGACCTATTATTCAATATCCTCAAGACATTGTAGCTATGCAGGAGCTTATTTGGAAGTTAAAGCCAGACCTAATTATTGAAACAGGAATTGCTCATGGAGGTTCTTTGATAATGAGTGCTTCAATGCTGGCATTACTTGATATGTGTGATGCGATACAGCAAAATAAAACACTTGACCCAAAACACTCTAAACGTAAAGTTTTGGGAATTGACATTGATATAAAACTTCACAACAGAGAAGCAATTGAAGCACACCCTATGTCTGCACGAATCCAAATGATTCAAGGTTCCAGTATTGATAAAGATATTATAGAGCAGGTTAAAAAGATTTCATCTGAATATAAAAAAATTCTTGTTTGTCTTGATTCTAACCACACATTTGAACACGTCTTTGCAGAACTAGAAGCTTATGCTCCTCTTGTGAGCATTGGTAGCTATTGTGTGGTATTTGATACTATTATTGAAGAATTGCCTAAAGAAATGTATCCAGATCGACCCTGGGGGCCAGGAAACAATCCTAAAACAGCAGTATGGAAATATTTAAAAACTAATAGCGAATTTGAAATTGATAAAAGTATTCAAAATAAGCTTTTAATCACTGTTGCAAGTGATGGATATCTAAAAAAAGTGAGATGATGTGCACTTAGGTGAATTAAATATTCCTTTATTAAAAAAATTAACAATTATTATTCCAACTTACCAACGTCAAGCATTTGCCTTAAGATGTATGCAGTATTGGTCCGGTAAAGATGTAACTATTATTATAATTGATGGAACTAAAAATAGTTTAGACACAAATTTTTTGAGTAAACTCAAGTCCAACATAAAGTACATTCATAGTCCAGTTAGCTTATATGAGAGAATGCTACAAACAACTAATCTTATAGAGACAGAATATTGTATGCTTGGCTGTGATGATGAGTTTTATATTCCCTCAGCATTAAACTCTTGTTTGATTAACTTATCTTTAGATAATAAACTCGTTACTTGTACTGGAAGAGCAATTGAATTTAATTGGCATAATAATTCAGTTGTGGGAGGGAATGTATATGAAAAATTTAAAGACTTAAATTTAGATGATACTAATCCTATGGAGAGAATAAATAAGCATTTTTCAAATTATGAACCTGCACACACATATGGGGTTTGCAGATCCTCTATTTGGAAGGTTGCTGCAAAAGTTATTTTTTCTAAAGAGTACCCTTTTTTTGCAGCTATGGAGTTGCAGTTAGAGCTACTTTTACTTTTTGCAGGTAAATCATTGGTTATTCCAGAATTTTTTTGGTTAAGATCTGAAGAAGGAACACCTCTTCGTGGGACAACTACAAGCATGATATCTTCATATAAAATTTCAAAATGGTGGCTTGATAAAAAAAATAAAAAACAAAAAAATGATTTCTTAACTAGAATGGAAAAGGCTTGTTTTGAAATCAATAAATTAACCAATGAAAACTATACTCCAAATATTGAAGCTGCTTATGAGGTTTATATTAAGCATAATGATATTGAATATCAAAAACCCTCAATTTTTGTTAAGATTTTTAGATATCTGCCAACTATTTTACAAAATACGATAAGAGGAATTCTTAAAATTTTTGGATTTAGAGTAAATAAAAAAATATTATTAATAGATTTTGCACGATTATTAGAGGCATCAGGGGTCATAGTTGACTTCACTGAACTAGAAAAAATAAAAAAAATAATCAATTCTTTTTATAAAAAATGAAAAATAATATATATTCTTAAGTATAGGTTAATAATGTTTAATATTCTTATTATTGGTGCAGGTCAAATTGGCTCAAGACATCTTCAGGGGCTTATTGGTGAATCATTAGATCTAAATATAACAGTAGTCGATACATCAAGCTTTTCTTTAGACTCAGCAAAGGTACGATGGACTGAGGAAGGTGGTGATAAATCTAATCATAAAATCAAGTGGTGCGAAGCAATATCCGAGAATATAAAAAGTTTAGACTTAGTTATAGTTGCAACTTCTTCAAGAGGCAGAGCAGAATTAGTTGAGCAAGTTGCTCTATCTGTGAATGTAAATTATTGGGTATTTGAAAAAGTTTTAGCTCAATCAAAACAAGAGTTAGACTTAATTAAATATGCAACTAATAGGGCAAAAGGTGCATGGGTTAATACACCTAAACGTTTAATGAATTGGTATAAGCAATTAAAAATTAAATTTAGTAATCAAAAACCTTTACGGATTAAAAAAACTGGTGGATTATGGGGTTTGGCCTGTAACTCAATTCATTATATTGATTTAATTATTTGGTGGACAGGCGAATCTTTACTATCTGTAAATACAAGTAGACTTGACCCAATTTGGTTTAAAAGTAAAAGAGCTGGATATTTTGAAGTTTCAGGTGAGCTATTAATAAATTTTTCTGGAGGAACGGAATTGATATTACAATCTTATTCTAATGTAGTAGAAGATATTATGCATATTGAGCTTGCTGATAAAAAAAATTGGATAATTGATGAAAGTAAGGGTATTGCGTTTGAATCTAAAAAAGATATTTTAAATGGACAGCTTGAACTTCAAAGTAGAATGACAGGACCAATGGTTACAAAAATTCTCACTCATGGAATTTGTGAACTGCCAACTTTAAAAGAATCTTTTGAACAGCATACAATTTTTTTAGATGCAATGCTGAATCATTGGAATCTTTCGAATAATTATGATGATAATATAATACCTATTACATGAGTGAATCATCAATTTGGCTTATTGGAGCTAGCAGCATTGCGCAGGATTATGCGCTTGTTTTAACAAACTTAAAGAAGCGTTTTGAAGTGATTTGTCGTAGTGAAAGCTCAGCATTATCATTTAAAACTGCAACAGGCCACAGTATAAAAACAGGGGGATTAGAAGCAAACTTAAATAAAAATACTGCACCACAAACAGCTATTGTTGCTGTAGGTATTGAGCATTTAGCAAGTATAACACAAAGTTTAATTAAATCAGGCACAAAACGCATACTTTTAGAAAAACCAGGGGCTCTTAATATTGAAGAAATCTATTCTCTTTATTCTTTGGCAAATGAAAAAAATGCTGAAGTGTTTATTGCTTACAATAGACGTTTTTATCATTCAGTTCAGCAACTTCAAAAATTTATAATTGAAGACGGAGGTGTATTGAGTATGAATTTTGAATTTACTGAATGGGCACATACAATAAAACCTTTACAAAAAGGTTTTGGTGTAAAAGAGAACTGGTTGGTAGGAAACTCTTCACATGTTATTGATCTAGCTTTTCATTTATGTGGTAAACCAAAGGATTGGAACTGTTGGCATAGAGGAAGTTTAGATTGGCATCCTACCTCTGCTCGATTTTGTGGATCAGGCATCACAGATAAAGGTGTGATGTTTTCCTATCTTTCTGACTGGCAAGCGCCAGGGCGCTGGGGCTTAGAATTAATGACTACTAAACGTCGTTTCATACTAAGACCAATGGAAGAACTGAAGGTAATTAAATTAGCTAGTAATTCAATTGAGAAGATTAAACCTGTAAATCAACTTGATAAAGACTTTAAGCCCGGACTTTTTCAACAAACTAAAAATTTTTTAGAAAAAAATGATTCTTTATTTTGCTCACTGTCGGAACAGTCTAAAAATATGAAAATTTATTATAAGATGGCAGGTTATAGTGACTGAATTTTTTAATAATAGGATAAAAACTGAAGCCAAATACCTTTAATAAATTATCACTGAAATTAGCATTAATAATGAAGGTGATCTATATTTAGTTATATAAACGGTTGATACAGATATTTAATAAAACTATATATAGACAATGAACTCAACTAAAAAATATATCACCGAGCACGAACATATTTTTTCATTAAAAAATAAAGGAAAAAAAGATTATTCAGGAAGTCCTAATAAATTAAATAAATGGTCTTTTTTAGGTTTATGCTATTATCATTTAAAGTCAGTTATTCGGTGTATTATATATTTACCAATTGTACTATATGGGGGTAGAAAATTTTTTAATAAAACATTGGCCTTAAAGGGTTCAGCAAAAAAAAAACGAGCTTTAATAATTGGTAACGGACCTTCTCAAGGTTATATGAGTACAGAGGAGCTAAATCAGTTTGTTAAATCAGGTGGAGAAACATATTGTGTGAACTATTGGAATAAAAATTCAGAATTATCCACACACATTCCTACCTGGATGGTTTTTAGTGACAGACAAATCTTTGATGAAAAAGATCCTGGCTCTATAGAATTAATTGAATATTTAAAAAATAATCAATCTATAAAAATTATTGTTCCAACTACAGAAATTAAGCTGATTCAAAGCAAAGGACTTAAAAATGAGATCTATTGTATTGTAGATATAGAATTAAGTATTTGGCAAAATATTAACCCCCTCCTTCCAAGAGGTTATATAACTTTGACACTTTATAAGGCATTGGCATGGAGTATTTATCTTGGATATGATTCAATTGGAGTGATTGGTATGGATAATACTTTTCCAAAAAATGTATATAATGACATAAATAATAATGTTATTTTTTTAGAAAATCATGCTGGTAAAGATGACACTCTTCTTGACTTGTCATCACACTATTTAAATGTTGCATCATTTTATTATGATGTATTAAAAATGTTCCATCATTTAGAGTATTTTCCAAATAATAATATTGTCAATCTTGATCCTTATTCTCTTACAGATCGATTTAAAAAAGTGAATAAGAAGGATTTTTTTAAATTAATTCCAAATAATACAGCTTAATAATAAAAGGCAAGATATGAATAAAAAAATACTATCTTTTATAAAAGACTTCGCACCTCCATTATGTATTAGATTGATTAAGAGGGTTTGGAATAATCCTAATTCTTGGTATTTCAAAGGAAATTACTTAACGTGGGCGGATGCTAAAGCTGATGCTACCGGATATGATAGTGCGATTATTTTTGATAAAGTTTTAAGCTCAAGTTTAAAAGTTAAAAATGGAGAAGCAGCTTGTGAACGAGATTCAGTTATATTTGATAAGATCCAATACTCCTGGCCCTTACTTGCAAGTTTGATGTGGGTGGCTGCAAAAAATAAAGGTAAACTAACGGTACTAGATTTTGGTGGTAGCTTAGGTAGTACATATTTTCAAAATAAAAAATATTTAGATTTAATTCCTAACTTATCATGGAATATTGTTGAGCAAAAACATTATGTGGAAGCTGGTAATAGTAAAATAGCTAGTGACAAACTAAAGTTCTATGAAACTATTGATGATTGTATCTCACAAAATAAGATAAACGTTGTTGTTTTATCAGGAGTTCTTGATTTAATAGAAAACCCTTATGAAGTTTTAGACAAACTATTTTTATTGGATATACAAAATATTATTTTAGATCGATCTGCTTTTTTTCAAAGTGACTTTGATAATTTTAATGATAAAATAGTCCTTCAAATTGTACCAAAATCAATTTTTAAAGCAAAATTACCATTTCGAATTCTATCATGGTTAAAAATGCTGAATTATTTTAAAACAAATGGAAAAATGAATATAATTGAAGAGTATGAAACATTTGGTTACCAAAAAGGAAAAGATTGGGAATTTAAAGGTTTTTTAGCATCAAAAGATTGAAAATATCAACTATGAATTATTATGTAACCTATTTTGATAAAAATTATGTTGCTCATGGGATGGCGTTATATGATTCCATGTGTAAATTTTGTAAGCCCTTTAAATTAATAGTATTATGTATTGATGATAAAACCTTTGAAATAATCAATCTATTAAAGTTAAAAGATATAAAGCTTTTAAAATTAAGTGATTTAGAAAATAAAGAATTAAAAAGAGTAAAAAAGACTAGAACCTTGACAGAGTACTGTTGGACTTTAACTCCTTTTTCTATTCAATGGGCATTTGAGTCTACACCTGAGATAAATCAAATTACATATATTGATGCAGATATATGGTTCATGAAAAATCCGAAGCCAATTTTTGAGGAATTAAAAAAATCAAAAAAAAAAATACTAATTACTAGGCATGGTTTTTCACCAGAGTATGAACAATCACATATTGCAGGAGAGTTTTGTGTACAATTTGTAATTTTTAATAAAAAAGATAAAGATATCTGGGTTGAATGGGGTAAGAATTGTATAAAATCTTGTTATAACAGGCCTGATGAAGGGTTAGTTGGTGATCAAATGTACCTAGAGGAATGGCCTAGAAAATATCCTTCAAAAGTTCATATAAGTAAAAATGAAAAATGGTTCTTGGCACCGTGGAATGCAACTCGTTTTAATTACAAAGATGGAATTATTTGGCATTTTCACAATGTAAAAATTGTTGCTAATAAAAAATTTGAATTTATTGGACTAAAGTGTCTTAACTATAAAATACCATTATTAACCAAAAATTTTGTTTATAAAAAATATTTTTTAGAAATTAAAAAAAATATAGCTCTTTTAAAAAAATTTAATTTTAATATTATTAATAATTATGAAACCAATATCAAAATTTTAATTAAGAATTTTATAAAAAAAATGATTAATAAAAACTTTAACTTTTTAATAAAATAAATTGAAAAAAAAAATATTAGTTACAGGTGGAGCAGGCTTTATTGGCTCTACTGTAATAAAACATATTATAAATAATACTAATTATTCAGTAGTTAATATTGATAAGTTAACTTATGCGGGTAATTTAAAAACTCTTGAGAGTGTAAGCAAAGATTCTCGATATGATTTTGAAAAAGTTGATATTTGTAATGTCTCTGAAATCAAGCGTGTATTTAATAAGCATCAGCCATGGATTGTGATGCATTTAGCAGCTGAGTCTCATGTTGATCGTTCTATTGATAGTCCAAGTGATTTTATTCAAACTAATGTTATTGGTACTTACACAATGCTTCAAACTTCTCTTTCTTACTGGTCAAAATTGCAAGGCGAAAAAAAAAATAATTTTCGCTTTCATCATATTTCCACTGATGAGGTATATGGAGACCTTCCACATTTAGAAAACGTAAAAGATTCAATATCTAGTGAACAAAATTCAACACTACCTTTGTTTACAGAAACTTCAGCTTATGCTCCAAGCTCACCTTATAGTGCTAGCAAAGCTGCTTCAGATCATCTTGTACGAGCGTGGTTAAAAACTTATGGTTTACCTATATTAATTTCAAATTGTTCTAATAATTATGGACCATATCACTTTCCTGAAAAACTAATTCCACTAATGATTCTTAATGCACTTGAGGGCAAACCATTACCAATTTATGGAAAAGGTCAACAAATACGTGATTGGTTATATGTAGAAGATCATGCTTCTGCTTTAATGCTAGTAGCTACCCAGGGAAAAATAGGCCAAACATACAATATTGGTGGGCATAATGAAAAAAAAAATATTGAAGTTGTTAAAACCATTTGTAAGTTATTGGATGAGTATTTTCCAATTGAAAAAAATCCTAAAATTAAGAATTTAAAATTAAATATTTCAAATTATGAAAATCTAATTACTTTTGTTGAAGACCGCCCTGGGCATGATATGCGTTATGCCATAGATGCTAGCAAAATTCAGCGTGAACTTAATTGGATTCCACAGCATTCGTTTATATCGGGTATGCGTAAAACAGTTAAATGGTATCTTGACAATCAGCTTTGGTGTCGTGATATTAAAGATAAAAACTATCAAGGAGAAAGATTGGGAGGTAAAAAATGAAAGGCATCATTCTTGCAGGAGGTTATGGTACAAGACTTTACCCAATAACTAAGGGTGTATCTAAACAATTATTACCCGTTTATGATAAACCAATGATCTATTATCCTTTGTCAGTACTTATGCTAGCAGGAATACAGGATATTTTAGTTATCTCCACACCAGAAGATATAAATAGTTTTAAGCATCTTCTTGGTAATGGAAAAGATTTTGGTATTAACATCACCTATTCAATCCAAAAAAAACCTGAGGGACTAGCACAAGCCTTCATCATTGGTGAAAAATTTATTGGAAAATCTTCAGTATGCATGGTCCTGGGAGATAATATTTTTTATGGTCAAGGTTTTTCATCAATATTAGAAAAAGCAATTTTGCAAACCTCAGGAGCCACCACTTTTGCTTACCCAGTTAAAAAACCACAAGACTTTGGTGTAGTAGAATTTGATACTATGCAGAAAGTTATTTCAATAGAAGAAAAACCAATTAAACCCAAAAGTAACTATGCTATTACAGGACTTTATTTTTATGATAACGATGTAGTTGAAATTTCCAAGAAGGTTAAACCATCAGAGCGAGGTGAGCTTGAGATTACGAGTATTAATCAAATATACTTAGAACAAAATAAATTTTATGTTGAATTATTAGGTCGAGGTTTTGCATGGCTAGATACAGGTACACCTGAAAGTTTACTTGAAGCAAGTAGTTTTATTCAAACCATTGAGAAACGGCAGGGACTAAAGGTGGCTTGTCTTGAAGAAATTGCCTTCAATCAAGGTTGGCTAAGCAAAAAAGAAATTAGTAATATAGCTCAAAAACTTAAACTTAATAATTATGGAAAGTATTTGTTATCAGTCATTGGAGAAAAAATTTAAGTTAATATTGAATATATAATCAATAGAATTAGATACAAAAAATTTATCTATGTTTCATTTTTTTAAAGTCTTCAAATTTATTGATATACTCTTTTTTATCATACTTCATATCCGCAAAACACATTAGAGCTGATTTTTCTTCTATAGCTTTAATTTCAATCCAATTATAAGGTTTAATTAGAAGACCTGACTTCATATTATTCAGCTTATAGATTTTTCTCTCACCTTTTTGATTGGTAATTGTAACCTTAATTTTACCTGCAACACATACTAAAAATTGTGAAGTTTTTTTATGAGCGTGATTTCCTCTGCTCATATTAATTTTTTTAAAGTTTAGAACAAATACTCTATTAATTTTAATTAATTTAAAATTGTGTCTTTGAAAAACTACTAATGAGCCTCTTTTATCAGTTATAATTTTAATATTTTTTTTATAAAGCACTTCAGTAAAATTAATATATAAATATTTAAATTATGCAATTTAATAAAGTAATACTATTAGTAGAAAATCAAGATGTGAAGTTTAGGTTGTTCATAAATATTATTAATAAATATTTGTATATAGTTTTTTGTAATCGTGGCAGCATTAAGGATTGTAAATTTTTTTT